>ERZ778517.225-NODE-225-length-67013-cov-7.875638_pt1 | contig 67013 bp, 60 predicted proteins | sample MGYA00510341_ERZ778517 | MGnify/ENA primary metagenome ERZ778517 (study PRJEB29527, sample SAMN07138964) | mouse gut metagenome | material: feces | host: mouse | place: China:Nanjing | collected 2016-01-25 ...
ACTCACAAGCGAATCTGTACTTGGCATCTTCCTGTGTTCTGACGAGTTCGCTTGCCGAATTTTTCATCTCGTTGATGTTTACGGATACAATGCCATCTTCGTCTTTTGTAATTGTTGCTCCGGTCGGAACGGCAACCTCACGTTTCAAGTCAGACATTACATTGCGCATTATCTGCTCTAAATCATCGCGCGATATAGTAGCCTGTTCAAGCGGAACTGTCGTTTGTTCTACGGATGTTTCTTCTGCGATTGGTCGGGACACTGGAACTTTTACCATTTCCTCTTTTCCCTTTTTCTCGCCGATTAACGGCATATCTTGACCTGATAGAAACTCAACGAGTATTGCATACAGGGCAAGTCCGCCGATTATAATAAGGCAAAAGAACACATTGGCATTGAATTCTGATTCTCCTTTGGATAGAATGGAATGACGAATGACCAAAGCCGAAAATATATCGACCGCAATCACCAGCACTAGCAGCCAGGGATGATGGCCTTTGAATAGGTCTTTCATACGGTGGTTGTTTAATCTTATAAGTCTTAAAATTTGATGAGTTTAACAAACAAAGTTAAAACAAGATGCCACTTCCTATTGTTCATGTGGTTTCCTCTGATGAATCCTTCAACTTTCTTGGCCATAGATTTGTTTGTGTTATATATTTGTTTTATCTTTGCAAACATAATGATAGCACTATGGAAGCAGCAATTCAGAAGAAGGCCACAATGTTCCGTTTGAACGTTGATTTGATTGAACGCCTAAAGGAGATGGCAAAAAGAGAGCACCGCAGTCTCAATAATTTTGTTGAGTGTGTGTTGCTCGATGTTGCGTATAATGAACCTAACGAAGTCACGAAGGCCGCAATGGAAGAAGCCCGCAGCGGAAAACTCCGGGATGTGCCTCCAATTGACACATCATCAGTAGAAGCTATGTTTAAGTCTATGGGATTATGAAGACACTTCGTCCTTCCACCCAATACAAAAAGGACTTAAAGAGGATTCGAAATAACCCCAAGAAAGCTGAGGCATTACTTGAGGTATTACGATTGCTGGAAAATGAATTGCCTATTCCACCAATTTACAAACCGCATATGCTGACAAGTGATTACGCGGGTTGCATGGAATGCCATATTCAGGGAGATTTCCTGCTTATATGGATAGACCAGACTACGAATGATATTGATTTAGTGCGATTAGGCTCTCATTCAGAATTATTTGGCAAAGGAGCTAAACGATAGAGAATAATAGACCGAGAGGACGTTGATAAGACAATCTTCTCGGTCTATATTTATTTCAGGGTGATGGCGTTGGATGCCTCGCGCTTTTTCTCGCTTACCACATCGGCGTAAATCTGTGTCGTCCTGACGCTTCGGTGCGTAAGCATCTTTGAGACAACATATACGTCGATGCCCAGCGAAATAAGAATTGTGGCGAATGAGTGACGGAGACAGTGAAACGAAAGTTTCTTCTCTATGCCCGCTGCCTTAACCCATTTCTTAAATGGTTGTTGAGCCATAGAGCGACGGAAACCTTTGAAGATTAGTCCTTCGCCTCGCTCGCCACAGTATTTGAGTGCTTCATAGCTGACAGGGAGAGTCGCTTCGGTATCGGTTTTCTCAGTGCAGAGTCGGATGCAATAGCCGCCGTCAGGACTACGCTCGATGTTTTCCCAGCGCAGTTGCAACAGGTCGCTGAGACGAAGCCCGGTAAACAGCCCGAACATTGATGCTCGTTTGAGAACAGGCACCTCACATTCGGTTGCATCGAGAATCTTCATCTCGTCGAGCGTCAGATATTCCTTCTTAACCTCCTGCCACTTGATGCCTTCAAGGAAGTCATTGACGTTCTCGGTGATATATTTCTCCTTATATGCCATTTTCAGCAGGCAACGGAATGTTGACCAGTAGCCGGCGGCCGAGTTGTTGGATAGTGGAATCTTCTTATCCGGGTGCCTGAGGTTATAGGCATAGAGCAGATACTCCCGGAAGTCCTCGCACAGACTGGCGGTAACATCGCCGAATGTGCAGATGCCGCCGCAGAACTTCTTGAAGTGGAGATAGACGCACATCCATTTGTCGTACTTGCTCTTCGCTTTTTTCTCGAAGTAGGCGAGGAAGTCCATCTTCTGTTTTGCCTTGTCAAGGAATCCGAACTGTTCGTTGATAAGGCTCTGATAACGGATGCAACGGATAGCCTCGGCTTTCTCTTCCATTTCCTGATTGAAACGGCGTTGCATCTCGTTGGCCGGTTCCGCATAGATGACTATGCCAAGGGTTTCGCGGCGCGTCATCTTGTTGGTGTGGGGATTACGTATCGCCGGATAATAATCGAGGTAGAGCGATACTTTTCCTCCGACATACGGACGATGACGGAGGAACACTTTGGTGCAGGTGTTTGTCATTGCATTTATGGGGTTTGAGAGTTTGAAAATCAGTTGCAAAGGTATGTGGAGATGCAAAGGGGAACAATGCCGTCTCCGGCGGTTCCAATGTTTCTCAAAACCGTCTCCACTGGCTAAATCTCCGGAGAACCAAGCAGAGAATCAAGCTCAGAGCGGATAATCAATGTGTATTTGCCTTTCTTCTCACGGGTGATGCTGTGGTATTTTAGGTAGTGGTGAAGCTGGTCGCGGGTCAGGTTATATTTTGCCATCGCTTCGGGATAAGTGTAATACTCTGGCTCCTTTGGCGCGGTCTCGCCCTTTGCCAAATCGAAGTGGTATTTGGAGTACATCACATAATTTCCTTGTTTCTTCTTCGGAATACCCTCCTTCGAGACGAGCGTATAGATGGCAGACAGGGTCATGCCGTACTTGGCTTGAATATCCGCCACGGTGTACCATTCTGATATTTCTTTCTTCGGCTGTTGATTGGCAAAATAGCGGTCGACATGGCTCCGACTCCAGAGCGTTTTACCCCGGCTTTGCGTCTTAGGCCAGCCCTCGCGCTCGGCAATCTTATACATTCCCGAATTGGATACGCCGTATTTCTCCTGCACCTCCTTTGAGGTGTAGAACTCGGAGATGGGCGATTGTTGCCTTGTGGCTGAGGACTCTTGGATTTCAAGAGTTGAAAATAGCGCATCTACGTCGGCTCGTCTGATGAGAGTCTTTCGTTTCAACTTCCAGACCTTAATGACGCCTCGGTTGATATAATTGTAGATTGTGACATGGCACACCCCAAGCAAAGTAGCTGCTTGTGTAGGAGTCAAGAATTCCTGTTTGGCTACTTCTTTTTGACCTGATTGCTGATATTCATATTCTCGTTGGTATGAATCCAGCTTTGCCTGACGCTTTCTTTCCTTGTATGCGAGACCCGAACATCTGTGGCTGCAATACTCCGTTGTCGTCTTACGAGCGATGAACTCAGCTCCGCACCAACGGCACTTCTTTTTTATTTCAATGTTGCTACTCATTTTTATTCTGTGTTAGTGTTTATTTCGCCGTTTATTTCGCCAAAAGTGTTCATGGGCGTAAACTGATGTAAATCTACGTAAACATTGTCCACGACCTTGCGGCACGCATTGACGGGATTGACCGACTTGCTACAAATCGGGTACAAAAACACAGGTAAAAAGGGATGAAAAGCGGTTATTAAGAGGTATGAGCAAGAAAAAAGCCGCCCGATAATGAGCGACTTTTCAATGTTTTACACCGGATGGCACCAGTTATCACCAATAGGCTACTTGCCGATGCAGAAGTTTGAGAAGATGGATTGGAGGATTTCGGGTGGGGGGATGGCTCCGGTTATGGTGCTCAGGTGGTGGATGGTTTGCCGGAGTTCTTCGGCCACGAGGTCGGTGGTGAGCTGCGAGGCAAGGCCGTCAATAACCGCATTGATGGCTCTGTGCGCTTGTTCGAGTGCCTGCGCATGCCGGATGTTGGTTATTATCAGACCTTCGCTGTCGGCACTGGTTTTCACGGCGCTATCGATTTTGGCGGCTACGGCTGCGAGCAGGCTGTCGATGCCTTCGTTGTTCAATGCCGATATGTGCACGACTGTATCTGTCGCATGTAGGTCGGGGGTATGGCTTGTGATATCGGTCTTATTGACTACATATATTATTTTGCCGCTGTCGAGGCCGGCGGTATCGGCTTCTATTTCCGACGTCGTTCTCGGGTTGGAGGCGTCTATCACATACAGCACGATTCCGGCTTTCGCGGCGGCTTCGCGTGCTCGCTGTATTCCGATTTGCTCTATTGTGTCGGAGGTGTGCCGCAGTCCGGCGGTGTCGAGGATACGGGCTGTGTATGGACCTATGGCGATGGTGTCTTCCACGATATCGCGGGTTGTGCCCGGAATATTGCTCACAATTGCCTTGTCATCGCCCAGTATTGTGTTCAGCAGCTTCGACTTGCCGGAGTTGACCGGCCCAACTATAGCTATAGGGAATCCTTCCTTTATAGCATTACCACAGGAGAACGATTTCAGCAGTGTGCCGATGTGTCTGCGGATACCTGTGGCAGCATCCAGCAGTTCCTGGCGGGGCACAAACTCCACGTCCATGTCGCTGAAATCGAGTTCGAGTTCGAGCAGGCCGGCAAGTTCGAGCAGCCGTGCCCTGAGTTGTTCGATTCCTGCTTTCACAGTTCCCCGCAGCTGCCCCATCGCGGCCTTGTGTGCGGCTTCGGAGGAGGCTGCAATCAGGTCGCCGATGGCTTCGGCCTGGGTTATGTCGATTCGTCCGGCCTTTACAGCCCTCCGGGTGAATTCGCCTGGATGCGCAAGGCGGCAGCCGCTGCTACAGAGAACGTCGATAGCCTTTTTCTGTATCCAGGAACTTCCGTGGAGTGCTATTTCCACAGTATCCTCGGAGGTGAACGATCGCGGCGCACGATACACCGTAGCCACACACTGGTCGATATCGTTACCGTTGCCGTCGGTAAGAGTTCCCAGATGTGCGGTGTGTGAATCCGCTTTCACCAGCCTCCTGCCGTTCCACAGCGAGTCGGTGATTTCTATTGCCTTTGGTCCACTTACCCGCACCAGGGCTATGGCTCCTTTTCCCGGAGCGGTGGAGATGGCGCAGATAGTTTCGCTATTGTCGAGCTGTAGGTGTTCCATTTTGTGTTGATGCTCTCTGTGTAGTATCAGGGGCGTATTGCCCTCATGTTCCAGCGGTTGTAGTGTGCGGAAGCCTCGACGCCTCTCTGGATGCTGTCGGGGAGGCTGGAGAAGAAGTCATAACCGGTGATTTCTTCCAGACTGTCGATGCTTATGGCCATTTCCTGCAGAGGTTTCCGAGTCGCTTCGTTCGGCATCACAAAGGCAATGGCGCGCACCGGCTGTGCCATCGGGGCTATTATGGCCTTGAACAGCCTGTCGGGTACGGCCACCCTGCTCTCCCCTATTGTCTGCGGACTATCGCTGTCGTATATCGGACCGCTTACTATCACAAGGATACTGTCGCGCATCACCCATTGCCGGCAAAGCATCTCCAGCTGGTTCCATCGGCCGGAATTGAGACGACGGTTCTGCGGCACTATGTTTGTGAGAAGATGCGAATCGTCCATAGCCCTGGCGCTCCACTTCATGTCTCCGGCGGGAGCCATGTGTCCGCGGTCGTAACCTGAATTGCGGTAATCGTCGAGCCTGGCGCAGCCGAGCACATCATTGTCGGAGCGGAAACGGTTGCTGCGCTCCTCCTCTCCGTCGGCGCGTGAGGGTGTAAGAATCCAGGAAGCGTAGTTGGGATTATGCCGCTGCGGATTGAAGGAAACGTCGAAGCCTGCGTATTCGAGCCATATTTCGGGCATCTCGTCGGGAAGCTGCACGCGGGTGAGAGATTCCACCTGCAGGCCGGGAATACCATGTACGGCATCCTCATCCGTCGGCAGCACCTTTTTTGCGGCAGTGGCCACGGCGATGACCACCGCCACCACCACAGCGACCATTGTGCGTATGTGGCGAATCTTTTTCGGCACTGTATTTTTTCGTTTCATCTGCTGTATCTGTTGATTGCCATGGCCAGAGAGTCAATATCGACTACTGCGCGAGCGGCGCTGAGACTTATGCGAAGGCGGTCGGTTCCTGGAGGGACCGTGGGGGTACGCACCGGCAACACGCAAAGACCGTCGTTGCGCAGCTTGTGCGACATTTCAACGGCCTTTGCCGGATCGCCCACTATCACGCACTGGATATGTCCGGATACGGAACTACCTATCGATTCGGCAAGTCTACGGGCCATATCGCGCAGATGGGCACGCTGCGTATCCATCTCCAGCGCACGGCTGAATGTGAGTTCGCTCCACATTGCGGTTATGGGAGCCTGCGAAGTCGAGAATATAAGGCTGCGGCAGCGATTGACAAGATATTCACGCATACCTTGGGAACATACGGCGAATGCTCCTGCCGAAGCCAGCGCCTTGCCGAAAGTGCCAACCATGATGTCGACATCCTTAAGGTATGGCTTGCAGAGGCCAAGTCCCGCCTGACCTGAAACGCCTATGGCATGAGCCTCGTCGACCATGAGAAAGGCATTGTTTCCCAGCGAACGCTTTATATCCACAAGCCCGGCGATGTCGGGGCTGTCGCCGTCCATACTGTAGACGCTTTCTGCTATAATCACTACTTTCCGCCCAGCGGCAGCCTCCTTCCCTGCCATGGAAGCCAGATGTCCGAGATCGTTGTGGCGGAAGCGTGCCAGTTTTGCTCCACTCAGCCTTATGCCGTCGATTATGCTCGCATGCACCAGCCTGTCAGCCACAATCGTGGTGTTCTTGTCGGCAATGGCCGCCACTATGCCTGTATTGGCGTGGTAACCGCTGCCGAACAGCAGAGCCGCCCGGCCGCCATATGCCCCGCAGATGGTCGATTCAAGTCTATCGAAAGCCTGCTGGCGTGTTGCAAGCAGCCGCGAGGCGCATGCACCCATCGCCCACCTGCCCTCATCAAGAACCTTGACGAGAAATTCCTCCTGAAGCCCGGTCATGGCCGACAGCCCGAGATAGTCGTTGGAACTGAAATCGACCGTTCCGTCGAAGTCGCATTCCCTCGGAATCGAGCGCAGGTTCCCTTCGGCAGCCAGCCTGCCAAGATACTGCTCAATAGTTCCGTTCATCGGAGATTATTTCCACCAGCCCTTCGCACAGCCTCTGCAGCTGCGCATCGCTGATAACATATGGCGGCATGATGTAGACATTGCGCCCGAACGGGCGTATCCACACCCCTTTCTCGATGCAGTGTTTCTGGAATTCTCCGACATCGACACTGCGAGCCATTTCCACCACGCCGATAGCGCCAAGCACACGCACATCGGCCACCTGAGGCAGACAGCGTGCCGGCGAGAGCCCCTTTTCCAGGCCGTCGGCGATGTGTGCGATACGTGCCGGCATGTCGTTTTCGGCGAGCATGCGCGCCGATTCCAGGGCGATGGCACATGCAAGCGGATTGGCCATGAAAGTGGGGCCGTGCATCATCACGCCGGCTTCGGAGTCGGCTATGGCATCGGCCACCTCGCGGGTTGCAATCACGGCGCTCATGGTCATGTAGCCGGCGGTAAGCCCTTTGCCTATGCACATGATATCAGGCTCAACACCTGCATGCTCCCAGGCGAAACATTTGCCGGTGCGCCAGAAACCGGTGGCTATTTCGTCGAAAATCAGCAACACACCGTAGCGGTCGCAGAGCCTCCGGAGCGTGCGGAGATATTCCGGATGATAGAACCACATGCCTCCGGCGCCCTGCACAACAGGTTCTATTATGAAGCCGGCCATCGAAGAGGCGTGTCCGGCGAACAGGGCCTCCAGAGCCACGGCATCGTCGGCGTTCCATTCGCCGTCGAAACGCGATACGGGCCTCGGTGCGAAGAAACGCACGGGAAGCGCGCTGCCGAACATGGAGTGCATGCCTGTGACAGGGTCGCACACGCTCATGGCATTCCATGTATCGCCGTGGTAGCCTCCGCGTATGGTTGCGAAGTCCGTACGGCTGCTGTCGCCCGAAAGAGACACGGCGGCCTGAAGAGCCATCTTCAACGCCACCTCCACGGCCACCGAACCCGAATCGGCATAGAATATGCAATCCATCTTCGGCGGCGCCATGGCCAGCAGCGTCTTGCCGAGCTCTATCGCGGGCTCGTGGGTGAGACCGCCGAACATCACATGGCTCATGCGCGCCATCTGGGCGGCGGCGGCGGCATCGAGGCGGGAATTGGAATAACCGTGGATAACGCACCACCACGATGCCATGCCATCGATAAGCCGTGTGCCGTCGGCGAGCACAATCTCGCAACCCTTCGCCGAGGCGACCTTATAGGTGGGAAGAGGATTGCGGGTGGACGTGTACGGATGCCACAGATGGCACCGATCCCACAGGTCGGTGTTGGCTCCGGCTTCTGGGTCCGGACTCATCAGAATATTGGGAATGCCTTGGGTGTCCTGACGAATTTTTCCTCGAATTCGCTGTTGGTCATTGTGAAGAAGATGATACCCTGCACGAAAGTAATCGTGGCCCACAGTCCGCATGTGACAAGCGACAGCAGGAGGCAGTATATGCCCGCATTCACCTTGCCGATATAGAAATAGTGAATACCGAGTCCTCCTATTATCAGAGCCAGAATCGCGGCTACACCACGGCTCTTGCCTTCGGGGCCGCAAGGCTCGAATGGACTGTTATTGTTCACGTTGTTGTACTCGTTCTGTTGCGCTCCGCATCCGGGGCAGCAAGTCGTGTTGTCATCGAGCTGCATTCCGCAGCGCTGGCAGTATTTCATATGTGTTTTAAATTGCCGCGGCAGTCGCCGCCTCGGCTGTCGAGTGGGCGGCTGCTGCGAATATTGTTGTATTGTTTATTTATCGTATAAGGTTGTTGCCGGTCATCTCCCCAGGCTGTTCCATGCCCATGATGTGGAGAATCGACGGAGCCACGTCGGCAAGGATGCCGTTCTCTACGCTGTGACCTTTCTCGTCGGTGACATAGATAAAAGGCACAGGGTTGAGCGAATGGGCGGTGTTGGGGGTGCCGTCGGCATTGGTGGCATTGTCGGCGTTGCCGTGGTCGGCGATTATAATCACCTCATATCCATGGGCACGGGCTGCCTCAACAGTATCGCGCAGGCAGTTGTCGAGGGTCACGACAGCTTTCTGGATGGCTTCGTACACTCCTGTATGGCCCACCATATCGCCGTTTGCGAAGTTCACTACCATGAAATCGTACTTCTCGGAGTCTATAGCGGCCACCAGTTTGTCCTTTACCTCGTAGGCGCTCATCTCCGGCTTCTCATCATAGGTAGCCACCTTTGGCGACTGCACCAGAATGCGGTCCTCGCCCGGGAAAGCCTGCTCGCGGCCACCGTTGAGGAAGAAGGTCACATGGGCATACTTCTCTGTTTCGGCGATGTGGAGCTGGCTTTTGCCGTTGGCCGAGAGATACTCGGCAAGTGTGTTGTTAACATCCTCCTTGTTGAAGATAATGTGCACACCCTTGAACGAGCTGTCGTAGGGGGTCATGCAATAGTACTGCAGACCGGGAATGGTGTGCATTCCTTCCTCGGGCATATCCTTCTGCGTGAGCACTTCGGTGAGCTCCTTGGCGCGGTCGTTGCGGTAGTTGAAGAAGATTACACAGTCATCGGGCTTCACGGTGCCGTCGACAGTGCTGTTGTTGATGGGTTTCACGAACTCATCGGTAACATCGTTGTCGTAGCTTTCCTGCATTGCCTGCACCATGTCGGTGGCCTGCACGCCCTTGCCCTCGACGAGGAGGTCGTAGGCTTCCTTCACACGGTTCCAGCGGCGGTCGCGGTCCATGGCGTAGTAGCGTCCCACGACCGATGCAATCACACCGGCGCTTTCCCGGCAGTGATTCTGCACCTGCTCGATGAACCCTTTGCCGCTTCTGGGGTCGGTGTCGCGGCCATCCATAAAACAGTGGATATACACCTTCTGGAGTCCGTAACGCTTGGCGATATCGCAAAGGGCGTACAGATGTTCAAGCGAGGAGTGAACACCGCCGGATGAGGTCAGACCCATGAAATGCATGGCTTTGCCGGTGCGGGCGCAATAGCCGAATGCTTCCTTTATCTCGGGATTGTCGTAGATGCTGCCGGAAGCTATGGCCTTGTTTATTTTCACAAGGTCCTGATATACAATGCGGCCGCCTCCTATATTGAGATGTCCCACCTCGGAGTTGCCCATCTGGCCGTCGGGCAGTCCCACATATTCGCCGCTGGCCTGCAGCTGCGAATGGGGATATGTGGCCAGCAGATGGTCGTAGTAGGGTTTGGGAGTACTGTAGATAGCGTTGGCGTGGCTGTGGGCACCTATGCCCCAACCGTCGAGGATAATCAGTAATGCTTTGTGTGCCATTTATGCTTTGTTGTTTGTTTCCTTTTCGTTATCGTTCATGCGCTGGCGCCGTATGCGCTCCTGCTTCTTTAGATTGAAATGCAGCAGCACAATAACAATGGCCGAAATGGCCAGCACTCCGAAATAGAACATCGGGGTTTCCTCGCCGGAGGCGTAGCGGGGATAACCTATTGCGGCCATCACCAACAGATAAACGCCAAGCAGCGACGGAACTATTGTCGATCGTTTCAGTTTCATGATTCTGGAGAGTATTCGTTATTCGTTCCGGTGCAGGCTCCGGCAGATGCCTGGATTTCTTTTTTGTGCCTGTAGGGGCTGCACAACGGATTGAAATGCCCCCCGGTCAGTTCATAATATAGCCTCAGACAGGCCCACGCATCCAGCGCCGCATAAGCTTTCTGAGCCTCGGTGAGTGTCTCGGCTTCCCAGTTCGAAAGCCGCTGACCCTTGCTTATCCGCTCCCCGAATACTATGGCGAATATCTTCTGTAGCGAAATGTCGCCGAAGCCGAATTCCTTCACCATAGCCTGCAGGTCTACAAAACCTTCGGGATGAAACTCCTCACTGCGGGATATAGCGGCGAAATCGTCGTGGAGCGACAGCCCCACTTTCGTAACAGACGGATTCTGGAGAAATGCACGCAGCTCCGAGCTTATCCCCAACACGTTAAGACGGAAAAGAAAGCAACGGTCGCCCGTGGAAATCTGCATGAGAGCCACTTTATGGCGGGTACCCTTGCGGAAACTCGGCCGGGTTTCGGTGTCGAAGCCCACCACTTTATGTCTCGAAAGAGCCCTCAGCGCGGTATGCGCCACCGACGGGGTGTCCACCACCGTGATTTCTCCCGGGAATGTCATCACCGGAAGATGCCCGAGCGTTTCCTTGTCGATGCTGATTATGTAATCTGTATCAATCATTAGCTTACAAAATTAGCTAATCCGACTGTTACCACTTTCACTTTTAACCTTTTTTATACCGCATCAACGTCGACCATCGGCCACACAGTCCAATGGAGCGACCTCCGGCGGCATCAGCCCTCGTCGTCCTCGGTATCGGGAGCCTGCCCCTTGGGCAACGCCATATGCAGCCACAATGCCGCACATGTGCCGGAAAGCAGAGAACCCACCACGATGCCCAGTTTGGCATGCTCCAGAAGATCGGCTTCCGCAGGCGTGCCGAACGAAAGTGTGGCAATGAACAGCGAAACAGTGAATCCTATGCCGCCAAGCATTGCCGTGGCGGCCATCATGTTCCAGTTGGCGTGCGCCGGCATCGGAGCCAGACGCATACGTACCGCCAGCCATGAGAACAGCAGGATTCCCACAAACTTGCCCGCCACAAGACCACAGATGATTGACAGCGATATGCCCTCGAAAACGCTCGCGGGTTCCATTCCCAGAAGAAGAATGCCGGCATTGGCAAAGGCGAAAAGAGGGAGTATGATATAGTTCACAAGTGGGTGAAGGGTGTCCTCGAGATCCTGCAGAGGCGATATCACCTTGTCGGAAGCGCTCTCCACCTTCTTGAGCCAGTTCATCTGTTCATTGCTCAGAATGGTCCGCTTCTCAAGTTCAGCATTGTCCTCGTCGTCGCCCTTGAAATTGGAAATAGACTTGCGGATAATCCTTATGTACTTGTTGGGCGCATACACCGGCGTGGCAGGCACACAGAACGCCACAAGCACACCCGCTATGGTGGGGTGAATACCGGAATTCAGGAAAAGAAACCATATCACACCTCCGACTCCGATATAGAAAGCCTTGCTCTTTATTCTCAGACGCGAACCGAGCAGCAGAACTCCGAAAAGCAACGCCGCATAGAAAAGCATCATTAGATCGATATGGCCCGAATAGAATGCCGCGATAACGATGATACCGCCGATATCGTCCACAACGGCGAGCGTGGTAAGGAAAATCTTTAGCGACAGTGGCACACGCTTGCCGAGCAGGGCAAGGACACCAAGCGAGAACGCGATGTCGGTGGCCATGGGAATGGCCGCACCAGAGGCGTATTCCGTGCCATGCGCGAACAGCCAGAACACCGCCACCGGACACGCCATGCCGCCGATGGCCCCGATAATGGGCAGCAGAGCCTGGCGGAACGACGACAGTTCACCCACCAGCACCTCGCGCTTGATCTCGAGACCGATGGAGAAAAAGAAAATGGCCATAAGCGCATCGTTGATAAACTGCAGCAGTGTCATGGCATGTCCCGCATGGCTGAACACATTGAAGTCGCCGATCTGAAGGCGTACCTCCTGATTCCAGAACTCGAAGTACTCACTGTTTATCCAGGGCATGTTGGCAACGGCAAGCGCAAGCACCGTGGCCGCGATAAGGACATTGCCGCCGGTTGCATGGTGGCGTATCGACTGGCGCGCGGCATAGAATATTCCACGCGAGAACACCGATTCTTCAGCTACTTCGGTTTTATTCTGTCTCATATTGCTTCTGATTTATAAACTAATGTGACGATAACAATATAACGCCTGCCGGAAGCCGCTTGTTCTGCCCGGCAGGCGACCATAGTTCCGGCAGGAAGCCGGATATCAGCGCACAAAAAAAACGCGGCAGGTATAAGCCCGACCGCGTTCTTTGTTGTGTAGCGAATCAGGGAATCGAACCCTGGTCTCCACCGTGAGAGGGTGGCGTGCTAGGCCACTACACTAAATCGCCATTTGCACTGCAAAGTTAAACACAAACACACGAAACCGCCAAATCGCACCACTTGTTTTAACATACATTAACCACGGGCGATACCCTCCTCCGTATGCATGAGGCATTGTCTACGGTTCCGAATGACGCGATATAATATGCAGTAACTCAGAGCGCAGGCACTTCGGCGGCATTAGTGCCCTGGCGCCGGCTACAGTCGCCGAGGAAGGAGGCGGGCTGTATCTGCTAATCGTTGTAATTGTTCTTGATTTCCTTCTCCACCTCCTGGATAATGGTGAGGTAGGACCGGAAACGACGCTTGTATTCCGAGAGCGTGTTGATCGACACGACGCATTCCGTGCGGATGAAACCGTCGAGAACCAGCACGCGCACGAATTTGTATTCGTTCTGGCCGAAGTCGGCGGCACGTCGCACACGGTTGATGGGGCTTTCGTCGGTGCTCATGTCGGAGAATGTGCGCACATACACCTCATCACCGTAGTTCTGGCACTGGATGTAGTAGTTGTCGCCTTCGTAGCGGAACATTATGTCGCCATCGTCGTCGACACTCGGATTGTAGCCTTCGTTGCGGATATAGTTCACAATCTGCGTGCGCATGCTGCGGGCATTTCCTGTAACATCGTCCTCTGCCACGGCACCGAGTCCGATTATGGCCACAAACAAGCTTAACAAGATACGTTTCATAGGATTGGAATATTGTATTTGGTTTGTTGTTATTCTATTGCAAAATTACGACGGTTGCTCAAATTATCCAAACAAACCGCCAGGGGAAACTATATATCAGGATTGTCGTGGCTGAAAAGTCCCGCGCAGGGCTATATGTCGCTGTCCTGCAATCTGGCTCCCTTGCGCTTGTCGATAAGCGCATTGATGTTGTCGCCCACCCAAAGGCCGCCGACTATGAGTATGATGCCTGTGACACCAATCAGTGTGATTTTCTCGCCAAGCACCAGATAGGCTACCACAAGAGTGAAGATACTCTGGAAATACATGTAGTTGTTGGCCTTCAGCGCACCTATATTGCGCACCGAAAACGCCCACAGGAGATATCCCGTGGTGGAAGCGCCAAGTCCGAGAAACAGCAGGTTGCCTATAACCTCCCCGCGCCCGATAATGGCGCCGAAGTCGGCGGGCCAAGGCTCGAAAGCCAGGAAAGGCAAGGATGTCAACAGACCGTAGAAAAATGTCTTACGGGTAATGAACCACACATCGTAGCCTGCGCTTATCTTGCGGAGAATCAACGAATACACCGTCCAGCTGAAAGCTGCGGCAAGCGAAAGGAAATCGCCAAGAGGGTTGACCTCGAAGTTTGTGGAACTGTTGAACACCACACACACCACACCCATTACCGCCAGCACGCTGCCTATCCATGTGCCGATGCCGAGAGTCTCGTTCTTGTAGAACAGACCAAGCACTATGGCGGTGATAAGCGGCGACATCGACGTGAGCAGCGAAACATTGGTGGCCAGCGTGTACTGCAGCGCAGTGTTCTCGGCAATAAAATAGAGCGAACCGCTGGTGAGGCCGCAAAGCATCATGAGAAGTTCGTCGGTGAGCGTGGAGGCGAACAGGCGCTTGTGGCAGATGCACAGCACCACGAAATAGGCCAGCAGGAAGCGGAGCACATAAATCTGCACCGGCCCCAGTTCATTGATAAGCAATTCTCTCGAGGAAACGAACGAATATCCCCACATGGCCACGGCCGCAAGGGCCGCGAGATGGCCGGCTATGGCGGCGCGTGGTTGGCGGATGCCGGGTTTGATGCTTTTCATGGATGATGCCGTGATAGTTTCAGATACAAAATTAGTTAATTTTTTTGCCGGTGCAAAACTCTTGAGTATTTTTGAACGTAGAAAATTACACAACATTCCCTTACCGCGGAAACTGCCGCCGACATATGTCACGCTCATCCACCGGACAGGAAATGCAGAATCAACGATTTCTAATTTTCTAACACAAAACACATTCCGAATATGAAACTCTTCAAAATAGCTTGTCTGGCACTTATAGCCGGCACAATGACTGTAGGTCAGACCTCATGCTCCTCGTTCACTAAAACAGGTAAAGGCGCCCTTATCGGCGGTGGCGGCGGTGCCGCTCTCGGCGCAGGTCTGGGCGCTCTCATCGGCGGCGGCAAAGGCGCGGGCATAGGCAGTGCCATCGGCGCGGCTGTCGGCGCAGGAGCCGGAGCGCTCATCGGAAACCGCATGGACAAGCAACAGCGCGAGCTTGAAGAAGAACTCGGCAAACAGGCAACCGTGGAGAAAACCACCGACCAGAACGGTCTCCAGGCCATCAAGGTAACATTCGAGGGAGGCATACTCTTCCCCACCGGCAAATACACCCTCAGCCCCCAGGCACAGGCCGACCTGGCCCGCTTCGCCAACTCGCTGAAGAACAACCCCGACACAAACGTGCAAATCTACGGCTTCACCGACAACACCGGCTCTTTCGCCGTGAACCAGCGCCTTTCGGGCGAGCGCGCCGACGCCGTGATGAGCTTCCTGGCCAACAGCGGGGTGTCGCCCACACGCCTCTCGGCACAGGGCATCCCTATGGCCGACTATGTGGCCTCCAATGAAACCGCTGCCGGACGTGCCCAGAACCGCCGCGTCGAAATATACATCACCGCCGACGCCAACATGATCCGCCAGGCGCAGGAAGGCACTCTGAGCGCAAGATAACAGGCTATCGCTGTTATGGCGACACAAAAGAAAAATTTCGTGGCGAAAGCCGTCGACCTCTATGTCGACGGCTTTCGTTCCATGACTATAGGAAGGAAACTGTGGCTTGTGATTGCCATAAAACTGGCCATCTTCTTCCTTGTGCTTAAGCTCTTTTTCTTCCCCGACATACTCAACGAAAACTACGCCACCGATGCCGAACGCGCCGGTGCCGTGCGAAGCGCCCTGCAGGCGGCTCCCGACACGGAATCACCATCGGGCACCCCATGGACAAACCTTGAATCCCAATAATCAAAATCCAATAATCCGATGAACGACCTTCTTGGAGTAGTCGACTGGTCGAGGGCGCAGTTCGCCATGACTGCCATGTACCACTGGCTATTCGTACCCCTCACAATCGGCCTGTCGCTGATTGTGGCAATCATGGAGAGCATCTACGTGCGCACCGGCGACACCCGCTGGCGCAACATTACCAAATTCTGGATGACTCTTTTCGGCATCAATTTCGCTTGTGGCGTGGCCACTGGCATAATCCTCGAATTCGAGTTCGGCACAAACTGGAGCAACTACAGCTGGTTCGTAGGCGACATCTTCGGAGCACCTCTGGCCATCGAAGGCATAGTGGCGTTTTTCATGGAAGCCACTTTCGTTGCCGTGATGTTCTTCGGCTGGAACAAAGTCAGCTGCCGTTTCCACCTGGCATCCACCTGGCTCACCGCCATAGGCGTGAGCCTTTCGGCGCTGTGGATTCTCATTGCCAACGCATGGATGCAGAACCCTGTGGGCATGACCTTCGACCCGGCTCAGATGAGAAACGTCATGACCGACTTCTGGGCCGTGGCTTTCAACCCAGTGTCGATGAATAAATTCTTCCATGCCGTAACCAGCGGCTGGGCGCTCGCCGGAGCCTTTGTGCTTGCCGTGAGCTGCTGGCTGCTCGCCAGAGGCCGCAACGCCGAGACTGCCCGCAAATCCATCAGGATAGGCGGCTGGGTAGGCACTGCCGGCCTGTTGCTGACATGCTGGACCGGACACGGCTCGGCCGTTCAGGTAGCCCGCGTGCAGCCCATGAAACTCGCCGCCATGGAAGGCCTCTACACCGGCGGCAACGGAGTGCCACTGGTAGCTTTCGGCATCCTCAACAGCCCCGAGGCCATCGCCGCCGGCGCCGACCCCATGAAATTCTCCATCGACATTCCTTATGGCCTGTCGCTGATGATCGACGGCAGCACCACCAGCTACGTACCGGGCATCGAAGATCTCCTGGCCGGCCGCGAACGCTCCGGCGGTGAACAGCCTGCAATGGCGCCCTCTTACTCCCAACGCATGGAAATGGGCGTTCTCGCGCGCCAGGCCCTGACACGCTACTCGCAGGCTCGCGAGGCCGGCGACAGCACAGCCATGGCCGAAGCCGAAGCCGACATAAGCACCTACTTCCCCAATTTCGGCTATGGCTATCTTGAAAGCCCCGACGACGCCGTTCCTCCCGTGGGCCTCACTTTCTATTCCTTCCATGTGATGGTGCTCGGTGCAGGCCTGCTGGTCGTTCTGTTCGCCACACTGCTGTTCGCGGCCATCCGCAAGCCCGCACTGCTCGGCTACCGCTGGATGCACTGGCTGGGATTCCTGTCGCTGGTGGTCGTGTACCTCGTAAGCCAGGCCGGCTGGATAGTAGCCGAAGTAGGCCGTCAGCCATGGGTTATCCAGAACCTCATGCCTACCGGTGCAGCCATATCCGACATATCCTCCGCATCGGTGCAGACCACGTTCTGGATTTTCGCCGTTGTGTTCACCGGACTGCTTGTTGCTGAAATCAGCATCATGACCCGCTACATCTCAAAAGCATCCAGATCCGATATCGAAACCGCCAAACACGTCTGAGCCATGAATAATATCGAAAACCTGCAAGCCTACTGGTGGCTGCTCATCGCCGTGCTGGGCGCGGCTCTCGTGTTCCTGCTGTTCGTCCAGGGCGGACAGACTCTTCTCTACGGAAAAAGCTCCCTGGCACAGCGCCAGATGATGGTGAACTCCCTCGGCCGCAAATGGGAACTCACCTTCACCACTTTGGTGGTCTTCGGCGGAGCCTTCTTCGCTTCATTCCCCCTGTTCTACTCCACAAGCTTCGGCGGAGCCTACTGGCTGTGGATGCTTATCCTGCTCAGCTTCGTGGTGCAGGCATTCAGCTACGAATTCCGCCGCAAGAACGGCAACCTCTACGGAACCCGATTCTACGACGGCCTGCTGATGTTCAACGGCATCGTGGGCTGCACTCTCCTTGGCGTGGCTGTAGGCACGTTCTTCTTCGGCGCCGATTTCACCGTGCAGCGTTCCTGCCTGCTCGACCCGGCATCTCCGGTAATTTCCCGGTGGGCGCCGACCCATGGTCTTGAAGCCATCGCCTGCTGGAAAAACCTGCTTCTCGGCTTCGCCGTGTTCTTCCTGGCAAGAACCCTCGGCGCCATGTACTTCATCAACAACATAGCCGACACTGCTCTCTCCGAACGCATGCGGCGCCAGGTTCTGGCAAACGGACTTGTTTTCGCCGTGCTGTTCGTGGCCTTTGTGGTGGTGCTAATGCTGCAGGGCGGCGTGCGCTTCATTGGCGGCCAGGCCGTGGAAGAACCCAACATCTACCTCCACAACCTCCTGGGAATGTGGTGGGCGGCAGCCATATTCCTGGCTGGCGTGCTGGCAGTGCTCTACGGAATATTCCGCACGGCGTTCCGCCGTGGCTGGCGCTGTGGAATATGGTGGGCCGGCATTGGCACCGCCGCTGTGGTGCTGGTGCTGTTCCTCATCGCCGGATATGCCGACACCGCCTACCTGCCATCCGTAACCGAACCGTCGTCCTCGCTGTCGATAGCAAACAGCTCCTCAAGTCTGTTCACCCTCAGAACCATGAGCTATGTGTCGGTGCTGATTCCGTTTGTCCTTGCATATATAGTATATGTATGGGCGAAGATGAACGCCAAGCCCATCACCGAAACAGAGATGGCCGAAGAGCCGCACCAGTACTAAACGTGGCCGATACCTATCACACCATAGCCTCTGCTGCCGATGCCGTCTTCAAGGAGAAGATGAGCAAATTTCTGGCCTTCGCCCGACATGTCGAATCGGCGGCGGAGGCAAAGGCTGTGGTGGCCGAAATGCAGAAAAAATACTTCGACGCCCGCCATGTGTGCTGGGCGTACATGCTTGGTGCCGACCGCTCGCAGTTTATGAGCAACGACAACGGCGAGCCTTCCGGCACTGCCGGAAAACCCATCCTCGGACAGATAAACTCCCTGGAGCTCACCGACGTGATTGTTGTGGTGGTCCGTTACTTCGGCGGCATAAAACTGGGTACTTCGGGGCTGATAGCCGCATACCGCCAGGCCGCCAGGCTCGCGCTCGAAGAGGCAGGCAGGCTCGAATGCCATGCCATGGAAACCGTGGAATTCTCGTTTCCATATATAGCGATGAACGGTGTGATGAAAGCAGTGAAGGCAAGCGGAGCGCAGATTACCTCACAGACATTCGACAATCTCTGCTCCATGACACTGAGCATCCGCGCCGACGATGCCGGACGCCTGCATTCCATGCTCGCCGACGTAGAAGGACTCTGTTTCTCCTGAACAAATCCACAGTCCTTGTGTTTACGACTGTAAGCTGAAGATTTTACAGATGCCGCTTGCAATTAGCGGCATCTTTGCTAATTTTGCAAAACAAAAGACCACTACCACGATGAAAGCATACTATATCATAGATGGCTCCGGCAAACAGTCCGGACCCTTCCCCGGCGAGAACCTGCGACAGCATGGAATCACGCCACAAACCTACGTATGGTGCGAAGGCATGGGCGACAACTGGAAGAAAGCATGTGAGGTTGCCGAACTGGCAGTGCTCTTCGCTCCGCAGCCCCAGAGCAACACAACGCAGCCCATCGGACAGAATCCGCCAATACAGGCAGGAGCCGCCACAACACCAATCAACCCGGCCGCCTCGGGTGCGAATACCCAATGGCAGCCTCAGCAACCACAGGCCCAGCAGCCGCGAACCACATGGGGCCAGCAACAGCCCGGCGCACAGCAGCCCGGCGCATGGCCTCAGCAACCGCAACAGCCAAGAGCCTGGCAGCCACAACAGCCCGGAACATGGCAACAGCCCCAGCAGCCCCAGCAGCCCCAGCAACCCCAGCAACCGGCAGCATGGCAGCAGCAGCGGCCTGGAATGCCTGCCGGATGGCAACAGCCTCAGCCAGGAATGCCGGGCCAGCAAGGACCTGTGAATCCCGGATTCCAGAACAACCCGGGGCCAGGCATGCGCAAACCCGACAACTATCTGGTGTGGACAATCCTTTCCACCGTGCTATGCTGCATCCCTGTAGGCGCTGTGGGCATATACTACTCGTCGCAAGTCGACTCGGCATGGAACCGTGGCGACTATTCGGGGGCCATGCGCAATTCGGAGAACGCCAAAACCTATGCCATAATATCGGCTTGCGTCGGCATTGTCGTAGGCTTCATATACGGCATCCTCGGGGTAATAAACAGCTGAACACAGCTGTGACAGCAAAACACCGCAGAGGGCTGATTGCCTTGGCCATTGTCGCCGGCATCGGCCTTCTGTGCGTCTATTTCGCCTTCAGCCCCGCCGAATGCGGCTGGTTTCCCAAATGCTCCTTCAAGCTCCTCACCGGCTGGGACTGCCCCTCGTGCGGAGCGCAGCGCGCCATCCACGCAGCACTGCACGGCAATTTCCGCATTGCTCTGGCCTATAACCCATTTATGGTTGTAGCCCTGCCCTACCTCGCGGCCGCCGCCATTGCCTCGGCCTTCAAAGGGAACGTGGCCGACTGGATATATTCCCATCTGCTCAACCGCACCGCCCTGCTGGTCTATATAGCACTGTATTGCCTCTGGGCTGTGGTCCGGAACATGCCGGCCTACCACGCCTGGAATCCGTTCTGACCTGCAGCTTGACAATCCGGAAAAATTGCCTAACTTTGTAAGTTAAGAGGTCGTACAAAAATGTACGAAACCTATCACTTCCGACTCCTCGATGAAATTCAAGATAAGTTCGCAATACAGCCCTACCGGCGACCAGCCGCAGGCCATCGACCAGCTTGTGCAGGGCGTAAGCCAGGGCAGGCAGGCACAGACACTGCTCGGCGTAACAGGTTCCGGCAAGACTTTCACCATGGCAAACGTTATCGAGCGCCTACAGCGCCCGACGCTGATTCTTAGCCATAACAAAACGCTGGCGGCACAGCTCTACAGCGAGTTCAAGCAGTTCTTCCCCGACAACGCCGTGCAGTATTTCGTATCCTACTACGACTACTACCAGCCGGAGGCATACATTCCTTCGGTGGACAAGTACATCGAGAAGGACCTGATGATCAACGACGAAATCGACCGCCTGCGGCTGGCCACAACCTCGGCGCTCCTTTCCGGGCGGCGCGATGTGGTGGTGGTATCGTCGGTGTCGTGCATCTACGGCATGGGCAATCCCGAGGATTTCAACGAGAATGTGGTTACCATACGCAGCGGCCAGAAAATCACGCGCAACGAATTCCTGCGCAAGCTTGTCGCAGCGCTCTACAGCCGCAACGAAATGGACTTCCAGCGCGGCAACTTCCGTGTGAAAGGCGACACCGTCGACATACGGCTGGCCTACGAGGACATAATTGTCCGCGTGGTGTTCTGGGGCGACGAAGTAGAGAAAGTGATTACCATACACCCCGACGACAACGCGCATCTCGGAACCCACGACAGCTTCAACATCTTCCCGGCCAATCTTTTCGTGACCTCACCGCAGCGCCAGGCCGCAGCCATAGCCCAGATTCAGCTCGACCTCGGACGTCAGATCGAGCATTTCAGCAAGGAGGCAAGGCTGCTCGAGGCGCAGAGAATCGAGGAACGGGTGAACTACGACGTGGAGATGATAAAAGAACTCGGATACTGCACCGGCATCGAGAACTACTCGCGCTATTTCGACGGCCGCCGCGAGGGCGACCGTCCTTTCTGCCTGCTCGACTACTTCCCGAAGGACTTCCTCACGATAATCGACGAGAGCCACGTAACGGTGCCGCAGCTGCGGGCCATGTACGGGGGCGACCGCTCCCGCAAGGTCAACCTTGTGGAATACGGCTTCCGCCTGCCTGCCGCACTGGACAACAGGCCGCTGAAATTCGAGGAATTCGAGGCAATAACAGGGCAGATGATATATGTGAGCGCCACACCGGCCGACTATGAGCTTGAACGGTGCGAGGGTGTGGTGACCGAACAGGTGATACGCCCCACCGGACTTCTCGACCCTCTGATAAAGGTAAAGCCGTCGCTCAACCAGATCGACGACCTCATGGAGGAAATACAGACCCGCATCGAACGCGGCGAGCGCACTCTGGTGACAACCCTCACAAAGCGCATGGCGGAGGAACTGAACGAGTACTTCACCAAAATGAAAATAAAGACGGCCTACATCCACTCCGACGTCGAGACCATGGACCGCATAAAGATTCTCGACGGACTGCGCGCCGGCGTGTATGATGTCCTCATCGGCGTAAACCTCCTGCGCGAGGGACTCGACCTGCCGGAAGTATCGCTGGTTGCCATCCTCGACGCCGACAAGGAAGGATTCCTGCGCAGCCACCGCTCGCTCACGCAGACTGTGGGTCGCGCCGCCAGAAACCTCAACGGCGAAGTGATCATGTATGCCGACACAATCACCGACTCCATGAAGCGCACCATCGACGAGACGGAGCGCCGCCGCGCCCTCCAGCTGGCCTACAACGAGAAGCACGGCATAACGCCGAAAGCAATTGTGAAGGCCCGAAACGCCATTGTGGGCATGGACAAGGAAGAGGTGGACATGAGCCGGACCACATTCGGGCGCCCCGAAAAAGCGACCGGTGCCGCCGACAAGCGCCGCAACGCGAAAAAAGCCGCCAAGGCCGAAGCTGTGCCATATGCCGCCGAATATTCCACTGCGGCCAACGTGGCCGCCGACCCCGTGGTGGCATATATGAACGCCGACGAACTGCAGCGCTCCATCAACAGCCTGCGCACACGCATGCTCGCAGCAGCCAAAGACATGGAGTTCATAACAGCAGCACGGCTGCGCGACGAAATAATACAGCTCGAAATCAAACTCGCATCCTTGCAATGAACCTGCCGGAAATCGACTATAGCAGACTGCGGCCTACCGACTGGCTGCCGACATCGGTAAAAGAAATGAAAGCCCTCGGCTGGGACTGCGTGGACGTGGTTCTGTTCAGCGGCGACGCATACGTGGACCACCCCGCTTTCGGCGCTGCCGTTATAGGCCGCACTCTCCAGGCCGCCGGCTTCCGTGTGGCGATAGTACCGCAGCCCAACTGGCAGGACGACCTCCGCGACTTCCGCAAATTCGGCGCTCCACGCCTGTTTTTCGGAGTAAGCCCCGGCGCTATGGATTCCATGGTCAACCACTACACCGCAGCCCGGCGGCGACGCTCCGACGACGCCTATACTCCCGGCGGACGCCACGGCGCAAGACCCGACTATCCGTCCATCGTCTATTCCCGCATCCTCAAGGAACTGTTCCCCGACGTCCCCGTAATCCTCGGAGGCATAGAGGCCTCCCTGCGCCGACTTGCGCATTACGACTACTGGGAAGACCGCCTGCGCCCAGGCATCCTCGCCGACGCTCCTGCCGATATGCTCATCTACGGCATGGGCGAACGCACAGTGCTGCAGCTTGCCAGGCGACTCGACAGCGGAGAACACATCGCCGGCATCACCGACCTGGAACAGACCGCCATGCTGCGGCCGGTGGCGGAAATCCCCGGCGACGACAACGACAACATCGTACTGGCCCCGCTGGACCGGTGCCGGCGCTCAAAGGCCGCGCATGCCGCCAATTTCAAAATAATCGAGCAGGAAAGCAACCGCTACCACGGGCATAAAGTGCTATGGCAGGACACCGGAGGCGGCCATGCCATACGCGTCAACCCCATGCTGCCAGCCATGAGCCAGGGCGAAATCGATGCGGCCTTCGACCTGCCCTACACACGCCTGCCACATCCCCGCTACCGCGGAAAAACCATTCCGGCCTACGAGATGATCCGCCACTCCATAAACCTTCACCGCGGATGTTTCGGGGGATGCGCGTTCTGCACCATCTCCGCACACCAGGGAAAGTTCATCGCGTCGCGCTCGCCCGAAAGCATACTCCGCGAGGCAAGACAGGTCACGCGAATGCCCGACTTCAAGGGTTATATAAGCGACCTCGGAGGTCCGTCGGCAAACATGTACGCCATGGGCGGCAAAGACCGGGAGCAATGCCGGCGATGCCTGCGCCCCTCGTGCCTCCACCCGGCGCCATGCTCCAATCTCGACACCGACCACCGGCCCCTGCTGGGCATCTACCATGCCGTCGACAAGCTGCCGGGAGTGAAGAAAAGCTTCGTAGGCAGCGGAGTGCGCTACGACCTATCCATGCATCCCACCGGCGACAAGGCCGTGGACCGCGCCAACGCCGACTACAACCGCGAGCTTATTGTCAACCACGTGTCCGGGCGCCTCAAGGTTGCCCCAGAGCACACCTCCGACACCGTGCTCAACCTCATGCGCAAGCCGCCGTTTCCGCTCTTCCACCGCTTCAAAGAGCTCTTCGACAGCATAAACACCCGTTCTGGACTGCGCCAGCAACTGATTCCGTATTTCATTTCATCGCATCCCGGCTGCCGTGTCGAAGACATGGCCGAACTGGCTGTGGAAACAAAGAACCTGCACTTCCATCTCGAGCAGGTGCAGGACTTCACACCCACGCCTATGACACTTGCCACGGAAATGTACTACACCGGCATCCACCCCTACACCGGAAAAGAAGTGTTCGCCGCAACAACACCCGCGCAGAAAGAGGCGCAGCGACAGTTCTTTTTCTGGTACGATCCCGCCTACCGCAGCCGGATCACAGCCGAGCTGCGACGCATAGGCCGCCCAGACCTCATCGGGCGACTTTTCGGCACACGGCCTCCGCACCGCAGATGATGAAAAAAACGCCACACCCATGCATCATTCCGGCACCCGTCATATAATCTTTGTTAATAATTAATAGCGAACTTTTATCGCACATCATCGCTATCTATTTGATTATCAAGTATTTACGCAGTACATGGGGGGGGGTGATTTTTGAGGTAATTTGGGATTTCTTATCGCATATATTATTTTTGCAGCACTCTTCGGAAAAATTTAGTACCGCACGTAGATTATTTGCGAGGAATTACACACAAACCTTCAATATAGTCCACCTGCGCCGGCAGTACTTCGAAGATACAGAACAACCAATTGCAAGCCAGCTCTCAAGTTTTTAATTCCACAATGAAATTCAGATTAGTCACAGCACTCCTTCTGGCTCTCGCCTCAATGTCGGTGAAAGCACAGGATGTGGCAGTGAAGAGCAACCTGCTCTACGACGCCATGCTCACCCTCGACCTCGGTGTGGAAGTCGGAGTAGCCCCGCAGTGGTCGGTAGAGCTGACCGGCAACCTGAACGCATGGACCGTCAAGGACCGCCGGTGGAAAACATGGAACTTCCAGCCCGAGGCCCGCTACTGGTTCTGCCAGGCCTTCGCAGGACATTTCGTGGCAGCTCATCTCATCGGCGGACAATACAACATAGGCCATCTGCCGAACATCAAAGGCAAATTCCTGGGCACCGACTTCGGCAAACTCCGCGACTACCGTTTCCAGGGCTGGATGGCCGGCGCAGGCATCGCATACGGATACACATGGCTGCTGAACAGGCACTGGAGCATGGAGGCCGAGATAGGGCTCGGATGGGTCTATACCCGCTACGACCAGTTCGAATGCCACGACTGCGGACAGCGCGTGAAACGCAACAAGCCCCACAACTACGCAGGCCCCACAAAAGCCGCGCTAAACATAATCTACAATTTCTGAAAGCATGGCAACACTCCGTAACATCCTTCTGGCGGCATGTGCCGCATTCCCGGCAGCCTTTGCTTTCGCCGCCGACCCCGCCGAACTGCGGCTCTCCGCAATGGAAGTGGCCCGTGTGGACAATCAGCTCGACATAACGCTCACCGTGGATGTGAGCGACATCCGCCCCGGCCGCGACCGCGAGGTGGTGTTCACACCCGTGCTGCTGTCGCAGGACGGAACAGACTCACTTGTGCTCGACCCTGTGAGCGTGGCCGGACGCAACCGCTACCTGCTGGCCGAGCGCCATGGATTCGCCGGCGCCGACGGCCGCGTGTTCCAGGCCGGAGCGAAGACTCCCGCCAGCATACACTCCCGCGTCGACTTCCTTCCCTGGATGATGACCTCTCGCCTGGAGATGCGCCGCCAGACAGCCAACTGCTGCGACCCTCTGGTGCAGCATCCCACACTTCCTCTGGCCGAAATGGACTTCAACGAACATCCTTTCGAACCGCCCTACGGTTATGTGGCTCTCACCGGCGACAGCGTGGTGGAACTCACTGCCGAAGGCCGTGCATACGTGGACTTTGTGGTGAACCGTACGGAAATAAAGCCAACCTACCGCCGCAACCGTGTGGAGATAGCCAAAATTATCGAGAGCATCGACCGCGTCCGCAACGACTCCATGGCAATAATCACCGGCATAACCATAAAAGGCTTCGCTTCTCCCGAAGGCCCCTACGCCAACAACGTGAGGCTTGCCATTGGGCGCACCGAATCGCTCAAGGAATATGTGCGCCGCCACTATAACTTCCCGTCGGAGATAATGCACACAAACTACGAGCCCGAGGACTGGGCCGGACTGCGCGCCTGGGTGGAAGGATGCCGCCTTCCCAACCGCCGCGGAATCCTCGAAATAATCGACTCCGACATGGAGCCCGACCCCAAGGACCACCTCATCCGCAGCCGCTATCCGCAGGAATACCGCCTGATGCTCGACAGCATCTACCCCGCGCTGAGGCATTCCGACTACACCGTGCGCTATGCCATCAAGACCACCATCGACATCGAACAGCTGAAAGCGACAATGGCCACGGCCCCCGAACGGCTGCGCCCCGTCGACTTCTACCGCATAGCCACCTCTTATCCCGAAGGCAGCGAAGGCTACGAACAGGCTCTTATGAAAGCCGTAGAGATATGGCCTGCCGACGCTCAGGCGAACATAAACGCAGCCAATATAGCCATCAGGCGCGGCGATCTTGTGGCCGCGGCACGATATATCGACCGCGGTGGCGAATCCGCCGAAGCCATCTACACCCGCGCCGCGATAGCCGGTCGCCAGGGCGACCACCAGAGAGCCGGCAGACTCCTCGAACAGGCCGTGGAAATGGGTCTCGAAAAAGCAGCCGAACAGCTGCAAGTGCTCCGCACACAGCTCGCCAGACCCAAGGTCAACTACCTCTACCCTGTGGGAGCGCTTCCCGCAAGATAGAGACCGTACTGCGCCAATCCATTCACGATAGCCCCGCAGAAACCGGGGCCACGACATTCGACACAATACACAACACACTATAAAAATCATTACACAAATAAACCAATTAAATCCTTAATTATATATATCAATCCGATAGGCATACACCAATAGGAATATACAAACAACTAAACATAGTAAACCAATAGCAATGGATCAGCTTAACAAACTATTCGCAGGATTCGCAGCTGCGGCCATGCTCGCATCATGCTCCGGCAACGAGCCGACAGTGACACCAAATCCAGGCGGCGAAGACAATGGAGAAGTCGCTTACATGACTATCTCCATAAAAGCCCCGGAAACCGGATCGCGTGCCACCACAGACGGAGGCTACGAGCCGAGCGACGCTACAGAGAAAGAACATTCCGTAAAAAATGTCGACTTCCTGTTCTTCGATGCCACAGGCACATACGTATTTACCGTTAAGGCCGACGACACCAAATTCATACCCGCCGACGACACCAAGCCAAATGTGGAATATGTGAACGGCGGCAACACTATTCTAATACTCAACGGCATCGACAAGAGCAACTACCCCGAGTATGTGATGACCATCCTCAACGCTCCTGCCGATTTCACCCCCGGCTCGGACATTGCCGAAACCGGAACCAGGCTCACCGCCATGGCCGCCGACTTCCCCGCGAATTCCGAATCGCCCTTCGTGATGACAACCTCATCCTTCCTCGGCAACAAGAACGGAGCAAGCGGAGAAGTACGCCACGACAGCCACTATTCAGTTACAAAACTCAACGAAAGCGACTTCCATCTCACAGCACAGGAAGCCAAAGATTCCCAAACGCCTGTTGAGATATACGTCGAACGTCTCGCCTCCAAGGTTGAAGTAACCCTTGCCGGCAATGTAACCGAAATCGCAGGCAAGAAAGTGTATAAAATCAGCCAGACTCTCGCCGGCGGCGACAACAACACCTCCGGAGATGCCGTTTCCGATGTCGACCTCTACATAAGCGTGGACGGATGGCGACTCAATGCCACCGCCAACCAAAGCTACATGAGCAAACAGCTCGACGCCGGATGGGCCACAACCGCACCATTCGCCGGCTGGAACATTCCCGACGACTGGCGCTCCTTCTGGGGCAAGGCATACACCTACGGTGCCGACCTCGAGGGCAAGCTCTTCTATGAAACTCCCAAGAACCTCACCGCCAACCCCTTCGGCTTCGACGGAACAAACCAGGGCAACGTCCAGTACTGCTACGAAAACACCAATTCCCCGGACGACATATTCACCGATGTCAACGTCGGCATGGAGTTCGGCGACAGGACTGTGGCTGTGCAGACATCCAAAGTGACCCACGTGGCGCTCCTCACAAACATCTGGCAGCTCGGCGCGGACGGGACCTCCCTTACAGCCCCTTCGCTCGTTCAGTTCCAGGGAATTGTCTTTACAGAGACCGCATACAAGAACATGCTTCTCAACCAGCTCAAGAACGCCGGCAACCTCAACTTCTGGCGCTATACAGGTTCCTCGACAGACCCCACCACCGACATCACCACCGAAAACTGGAAAACAGTATCGTCCGACGACTTCGAAATGGTTCGCGACGAATCGGAAGGACACAAGGTAGGCCAGGTTAAAATCGTGGCCAAGACCCTCGCTGCCGCCGACAAAATCTACAAACGTGTAGAAAAGGACGGAACAGTAAGCTTCGAGGATATAACAGCCACATACAAAGCCACTGTGGACAATCTTCTTGCCAACCTGAACGGCGACAAGGTCGCCATCGGTTCAAACTCCGGAACAGCAATCTACTACATCCCCGTGGAACATCTCGCCGCCGCCGGCGACCAGGCTGCCGAAGGCTACTATGGCGTGGTTCGCAACCACTGGTACAAAATTTCCATCAACAGCTTCAAGAGAATCGGCCATCTGGTATTCGAACCCGAAACCGACGACACACCTCTGATTCCCGATGATCCCGACGATTCCATGTACTATGTAGGCGCCAACGTCAACATCCTTTCATGGAAAGTTGTAAACCAGAACGTCTCCGACCTCTGATTCCATTTTGCTGAACAGGGAACGCGGCTCCAAGGTGCCGCCGCTCCTGCCGGAAGGCAATGGAGCCGCGTTCCTTTTATCTTTCCCGAACCCTTCATTATCTCTCCCCCCTTCTCCTTTTTTGGCTGCCGGACAGCCAGAAACCAAGCATTATCCCTTAAATGAAATACATCTCAGACACATTAAAGGCACTCTCGCGGTTGCTGCCGGTGTTGGCACTCGCGACTCTCGCCTCCTGCGACAGCTTTATCTACGAGGATGAGGGCGACTGCGACCCGTACTACAAGGTACGCTTCGTCTACGACCGCAACCTCAAGTATTCCGATGCTTTCGCTGCAGAAGTCAACGAGGTGACTCTCTATATCGTCGACACCGACGGCAACATAGTGTGGCAGAAACACGAAGCCGGCGACGAACTCAAAACCGGAAGCTACATGATGGATATCGACGGCATAGCTCCGGGAACATACTCCCTCATCGCATGGTGCGGCAGCGGACACACCACCGATTTCTCGATACCAGCCGACGCATCCCTCAACACACACCTTCAGGCAACCCTCGGCGGCCGCACCGCTCACGACCAGGGATGGGACTTCGCCGGCTCGGCCGTGCGCGACAACTTCCGCGACCTCTATCACGGAAAACTGGCCGACGTCACTTTCCCCGAAGAACAGGGCACACACTGCTTCGAGATATCCCTCACCAAGGACACTAACGATGTGCACATCGTGCTACAGCACCTTTCCGGCGACCGCGTCGACGACTCTCTCTTCCTGTTCACAATCGAAGAGGAAAACGGCAAAATGGACTGGGACAACACCGTCCTGCCCGACGAACCACTGCGCTACTACGCCCACACCGTCACCAGCGGATATGCCGGCCTGGATGTGCCCGACTACACCGGCGACGGCAAAGGAAACGAATCGCGTGCCGTTACCGCGGTAAGCTGTGCCGTGGCCGACTTCAAGGTGAGCCGCATAACACCTCAGAAACGCAACGTGGTGCGCATCTACAACCGCAACGACCGCTCTCTGGTGGCTGCGATACCTATAGCCGACTACGCGGTGATGACAAAAGGTCAGCACAGCCACCTGAGCAACGCCGACTACCTCGACTATCGCGACGACTATTCGATGGTCCTGTTCCTCGACGAGAACAACCGCTGGATTTCCACACAGATTATAATAAACTCCTGGCACCTTGTGCTCCAGGACTACGGCGACTGACAACACGACAATGAAGAAATTGCGCGACATCCTGGCCCGAATGCTACCTATGGCGTTTGTCATGGGGCTGTGGTCGTGCAGCTCCACTGCCGAACCCGAACCGGATCAGCCACACGGCGAGTTGAGGCTGAGCCTCACAATAAAGGCGCCGCAGAGCGGAGAGGCCGCCGGAACTCCGTCGGGCAGCTACAACCCGGGGACAGGTTTCGAAAACTACATAGGCATCGAATACAACGATTTCGCCGTCTACCTGATCGACGAAACCGCCAATACTCTGCTCTCGAAAGTCGATCTGCCCATACTCTCGGTTACAAGCTCCACAGCTCCCTACAAATCCTACCGCCTGTTCTTCACCATCGATTCGGAACTCTACAGCCGACTCAACAAAAAGTCGGTTAAGGTGATGTTCCTCGCCAACTGGGGCACATACCCCGAAGTGCCCAAAGGCACTCCACTGGCCGATATGGTGAACCACGCCAATGCAGTGAAAGCGTTCGCTCCCTTCGGAGCGCAGGTATCCGAGACAGAGCGTATTCCCATGTTCGGCATCAAGCGCTTCGACAATCTGGTGCTCGAAGCCGGGAAAACCTTCGAGCTGGGTGCGCTCAACCTGCTGCGCGCCTACGCCAAAACAGAAATCATCGACAAGCCCTCAGCTTCCGAAAAGCACAGCATCAAAAAAGTGGAGCTGCTGCGCTACTGCGACAGCGCCGCCAAAGCGCCATACGGCGTGGACGACGAATCCGACTACGTGAAGAACGACTGGAACCTCGACTACGGCGCTGCGCCGTCCATCCCGCAGACGGCACGCATTGTCGACAGCCTTACGCCATTCGGGCGCGTGGGCGACGACACAAACCATTCATTCGTTGTATTCTCCCCGGAATACAGGAACACCGGCGTGGCCGACGAATCGAAATCACGCATAAAGATAACATACACCGACGACAGGGAATACTTCATCGACTATAAGGACTACACCACCGGCAACGCCTTCGACGTGCGCCGCAACTACTATTACAGATTCACCGTAAGCCGCAAGTTCGACGCCACCGCCGAACTCAAGGTAACAGTGCAGGTGGTTCCCTACAGCCAGGTGGTGCTCGACCCTTCCTTCGGCCTCATAATCGGGAAAGGCTTCATGCCAATATTCAACGACCTCGGCGTAATTGTGTACTACTACGACCCCGAAACAGGGCAATACTACCGCGACATCGAAGGCACACAGCCGGTTGAACAGCCATATCCCGGTTTCTCCGAAGACCCCGTGGAGGGATGGGCAATCGTACGCGACGACCAGGGCAACTTCCGCTACTACCAGGACAAGAACACCGGGCAGTGCTACGACATAAACCGCAATCCCATTCCCAACCCCGACGCCTGATGTTAACGGCATCAGCACCAACCAATGCCAACCGAAACAAAATGCGCCAGAAATTCATATATATTCTTCTGCTCCTCACACTCCTGGCATCCACAGCATGCCAGGACGACTTCAGACCGCAGACCAATGGCTATGTCGAAGGAACAGCCCATCTGAAAGTGAGCCTGACCTACGACCTCGAGAACGAGATTGAATTAGGTTCAAGGGCAAACCTCGAATACTCCGGCGGCGAACCCGGCAACGCGATAGGCAACATCAGCCAGCTGGCTATGCTGGTCTACGACGCCGACGGCGACCTTGTCGACCGCTACAATATCCTCGGCTACGGCTCCGTGCACAGCGACGTAACCAACGTAAACCACACGAACACCTCCGACAACACCCAGACTCCCGGCGACAACGGTTCCGGCGACAAAAGCCTCGGAAAGGTGGAATACAATCTCGATCTGCAGTCCGGCCGATACTATATCTATGCCGTGGCCAACATGCCGGATCTCGACGACTATGCCGAAGCATACAAGACCCGCGCCGGCCTCAAAGGCATAAAGCGCACGTGGAGCAGCACCCTGGCCGACAATTCCGAAATGTTCGGCGTGTACTCCCCCAAGCCCGACCGCCAGGCCGACGACGAAAGCACCATAACCGTTTCGGCCTCCGACACGCAGCTCCACAGCTGGGTGCGCCGCCTGGCCTCCAAGGTCACGGTGAGTTTCGACGGCTCCGACCTCTACGACAACGTGGTGGTGTATATCGAGGACATCGCCCTGCGCGACATTCCGTCCACCTGCACCCTCGGCGACACCAACACCCCGGGCCGTGATGCCGCAGGCAACGAACTCGACCGGTCGCTAATCTACAGCGCATCCTATGCCGACCGCCTCATCCGCAACGGACAGCGCTTCACTGTGCAGACGCTGCCCGCCGACCTCAACTCGGTGAATGTGATATCGCACATCCATGTGTGCAACAAAGGACACAAATATCTCGGCCGCGGCGACGACAGCGACCCCGACGGCATCGTGACTGCCGACCCGGACATAATCCACAGTAATGCCGCACGCGCGCTGTTCTTCTACGAGAACGCCCAGGGTGAAGGAAAATCCAAGAAACAGAGCAACGACGGCATTTCCATCGACTATCCCTCTCCGGACTCCACTGTGACAGGCTCCGGATGGAAAGACGACAAGCCCTGGGGAACATTCGTGGAAGTGACCGGTCACTACAAATGCACCACCCCCGACGGACATGTGGGCAGCGGCCCCATCGTGTACCGCTTCATGCTCGGGCAGGACAACGACACCGACTACAATGCATTCCGCAACACACACTACCAGCTCACCCTCCAGCTGAAAGGCTACGGCAACGACTACGACTGGCATATCGACTACAAGGAAGAACGAGGCGTACACGTGTCGTCTCCGCTGTACATCTCGTATCTGTACAACAAGTCCATGGTCACTCCCGTGAAAATCGCCGGAGAACTCGCAGAGCCATATATCAAGGTGGAGGTTCTTGAGCCAGGCGACCCCAACAGCGCCGATCTGCGCTACTGGGCGCCATGGGGCGACAACACACCCGGCTTCCCCGACCCACGCGGACATCAGGATCCCGAATCCGGCGACCACAATTATTTCTACCAGGGGTATGTGCCAATGAACGGCCCGTGGATAAGTTTCCTGGGATTGCGCCAGAGCCACATTCTGCGGATAACAGACCCCGCCTACGACGGCGCGTCGTCAATCAAATACCCTGCGACCGACCCCAAGGGTGTAATCAAACAGCATTGGACAACCAACGAGGAAGGCGAACGGAAATACCGCATTCTTCTGGACGATGAATCCTCGGACAGACCGCAGACATTCGCCGCCGGCAGCGACGGTTACAGCAAAGCCGGCGAAGGCGACTATGTGGTGCAGATTTCCCGACGCGACCCACGGAACGGAAACCCGCTCGAACGAATCATAAACCTGCCGCTGTTCACCCGGCCCAAGGAAATCGTGACAAGCTCGGGTTTCAGCGGCAACAACGTGTATGACTCATATCCGCGTAATGCCCGGATAAAAATCACCGCGTGGATTAAGGAATCCGACGGTTCCGTAAAACAATACCAACAGTACGTGAATGTGATCCAGGTACGGCGCGTGGTAAACCCCAAAGGCGTGTGGCGAAGCATGGCCGACAACAATCCTTTCCGCGTGCGCATGATGGTGCGGCGGGCGGATATCGCCGGCAGCCAGTTCACCCTTTGCGAGACCCATGGCGACTGGAGCGCCGAAGTCTTCCCAGGCTCCGACAACATAATAACTCTCAGCTCCAACCCCGAAGGCCTCGCCGAAGGAGCACGCCCGCAGGTGGGCGTACAGCGCATCCAGGGAGCTTCGGAACGCGCCATCGACTTCAATATCCATTTCACTGGCGCCAAAGGATTCGCTGTAATCCGCGTGCGCTACAACAACTACACCTGCGAGCACGATATTTTCGTGCGCAAAGGCGACTGGAACGACGACGTGACACTTACCAACGCCGACGGACAGAGCGTGACTTTTGCATCGCGTAACGTCGACCACTTCACCGCAGGCAACACTCCCGTGATGACCCAGTCGCCGCTGGACGAAGGCGGCCTTTTCCGTCGCGGCTCCTACAGCGCCATAAAGGCCAGCAACCAGTTCCGGCCTGGCTTCGGCCGTCCAATAGGCACCGTCGTGAAAGATGGCGCCACCATAACCAACAACTCTGTGCCGTACACAACAATTTCAGCGCCTACACCTTTCGAAGTCTACAGACCCGACGGAAGCGAAGGAACCGAAACCTGGGCCGGACTCAAAGCAGCAAGCTCCGGCTCAGTGAAAACCTGGACCATAAATGAAGCTTCACCTTACCAGATTGCATCGATGACAGATTACTACAATCTCATCCCCACACGCAGCGACCAGGTGGACTTCGGCATAAAATTCGCTTACGGAGTGCTCTACTGCGACGGTGCCACCGACACAGCCACCGACCCCGAAATCGCGTTCGAATACGGGGGCGACGGCAACCGGTCGGCATCCTCCAACCGTGGCATGCAAGGGGCGTTCGTCTATCAGAGCGACGCCACCAAAGGTTTCAACCATATTTTCCTCCCTGTGGGCGCTCAAGGTTCCGGACGCCGCAAGAATGCCGGCGGATGGAGAAACAACGACCCCGAAGGCACTCTCCGATATGCCTCCCGAAGTAATTTCTACGGCTTTTACAGTAACGACAACCCCATGAACATGCCGCTGTTCCTGGATTTGTACCGGCGCCCCGGCGCTTTGTACTGGGTTCGCGACTGGTTCAGTATCCCCGATGCGACAACCTTTCCAAACCCGGCAACCAACGGCGCTGATTTCATTTTTGACATACGCAAGTCCAGCGCACTCGACATCAATTACTTCACCTTCGGCTTCGAAGGCTATGAAAACGCCGCGTGTGTTTCGGAAGACGGCAGCGACAGCGACGCCTGCCTAATCCGCCTGGTACGCAAGTGACAACACCGGCTGCTTTGACATCAGGGGATAGCTTGCACAACCATCACCTGATATCAATGTCATGCTGCGGAGTGAACCTGTGGGGGCGGGCACTTGTTATTAAGAAAAAAACATTAACTTTGCAGCTTAGCAAAACGGGCTGCAACTGTTCTTCATCATGACCTTTCATCACATCGCCACACATAAATTTAAAAGTAGCATGGCCGCGGTGTCGCTGGCTGCCGCCGCGCTGCTGGGAACCACCTTCGATGCCTCCGCCGAACTGCGCCGCGGCGAAAAATCCTTCGGCCCGCGTATAGGCTACTGCGGCGCGAACAGTTCGGTAATGGCCGGCCTCACGTTCCAGTACTCGCTCAGCCGGGTCGTGCGTCTCGCTCCCGAAGCCGACGTGGTGTTCCGCAACAACGACAAGGATGCCATCTCGGTCGCCCTCAACGTACAGTTCCCTTTCGGCTTCGAACAGGACAAAGTGGCTCTGTATCCCTTCGCGGGTCCCACATATGTTTCCTGGGGGCTGCACAACCGCAATGAGAACAAGGACGTCACCACCCATGCCAACCGTTTCGGCATGAATGCCGGCGGAGGTGTTGAATTCCGCGCCACATCGAGCCTGAAACTGTCGCTTGAAGGACGCTATACTTTTGTGAAGGACTATTGCGGCGCCCAGGTGAATCTGGGCATCATGTTCGTATTCTGAAAAACAGAAGATGGAAAACAAACCCACAGCCATCCTTGGCATAGAATCGAGCTGCGACGACACTTCGGCCGCGGTAATTATCGACGGCATACTGCGCAGCAATGTCATTGCCTCGCAAAGCGTGCACGAGGAATACGGCGGCGTGGTGCCCGAACTGGCATCGCGCGCGCACCAGCAGAACATCGTGCCGGTGGTCGATGCCGCACTGCGCCGGGCCGGCATAGAACCGGCACAGCTCTCGGCCATAGCCTTCACCCGCGGCCCCGGCCTGATAGGCTCCCTGCTGGTAGGCACAAGCTTCGCCAAAGGGATGTCGCTGGGGCTGAGGATTCCAATGGTGGATGTGAACCACCTCCACGGCCACGTGCTGTCGCATTTCGTGCGCGAACACGAAACCGACCGCGTGCCGCCGTTCCCCTATCTGTGCCTGCTGGTATCCGGCGGCAACTCGCAGATTATCCTTGTGCGCAGCCCCTACGACATGGAAATCCTTGGGCGCACCATCGACGATGCCGCCGGCGAAGCTTTCGACAAATGTGCCAAGGTGATGGGTCTCCCCTACCCCGGCGGCCCGCACATCGACCGCCTCGCCGCCGAGGGCGATTCCACCCGCTTCCGCTTCGCACGGCCCCATATCCCGGGACTGGACTACAGCTTCAGCGGGCTGAAAACATCGTTCCTCTACACCCTGCGCGACGCCTTGCGCCACGACCCCGACTTCGTGGAACACAACCGCGCGGACCTGGCGGCATCCCTGCAGGCGACAATCGTGGCCATACTCATCGACAAGCTCGCCAAGGCCATCGATGCCACCGGCGTGGGAGCCGTAGCCTTAGGCGGCGGTGTGAGCGCCAACAGCGGCGTGCGCGACGCCGTGGAGCAGCTCTGCCGCGAAAAAAACGTGGAAGCATTCATTCCTCCGCGCAAATTCACCACCGACAACGCCGCCATGGTGGCCATGGCGGGATATTTCAAATACATGCAGGGCGACTTCTGCCGCTACGACAGCGTGCCCTACGCCCGCGTGCAGGTGTGACACAATGACAGCTAATATTGTAATCATCGGCGACGAAATCCTGCTGGGTCGCGTGGCCGACACCAATTCCGGCCTGCTTGCCCGCGAACTAACCTCCCGCGGCTGGAAAGTGGGCAATGTAACAACCGTAGGCGACAGTGCCGAAGCCATCGACTCCGCCATACGCCGCGCAATGGAGTCGGCGGAACTCACAATAAGTACCGGCGGCCTTGGCCCGACGCGCGACGACATTACCAAAAGCGTCCTCACGGGCATCTTCGGAGGCTCACCAAGGCTCGACCCCGATGTTCTGGCGAACGTGGAAACTATCTTCGCCCGCCGCGGGCTGCCGATGAACGACCTCACCCGCTCGCAGGCCATGGTTCCCGACAGTTGCCGCGTGGTTCCCAACCATTTCGGCACAGCCCCGGGAATGTGGTTCGAAAAAGACGGTAAAGTATTCGTGGCCTTGCCAGGCGTCCCCTACGAGACCCGCGGCATACTGCACACACAGCTGCTGTCCATGCTCCAGGAGCATTTCGACTTCGCCGACACCGCACGCCGCGCCGAATTCACCGTTACCGGCATTCCTGAAAGCGCCCTGGCCGAAGCCCTGGCGCCATTCGAAGACTCCCTGCCCGCAGGATGCCATCTGGCCTACCTGCCCGCCCGCGGCATCATCGTTCTGCGCCTCGACAGCGAAGGCCTCGACGCCGACTGTTTCAGCAGCCTGTGCGACGACCTCCGCCGTCGCACTGCCGACTGGCTCGTCGGCAACGGCGCCATGGATGCCGCCGCCGTTGTGAGCATACTTCTGCGCGAGCGCGGACTCACTCTCGCCACAGCCGAAAGCTGCACCGGCGGCAACATAGCCTCCCTTGTCACAGCTCGCGCCGGAGCTTCCGACGTGTATGCCGGCGGCGTGGTATCGTATTCCAATGGGGTCAAAGAGCACCTGCTCGGAGTCGACAGCACTGTCCTGGCCACCGAAGGCGCCGTCTGCGAAGCCGTGGCACGCGCGATGGCCACCGGCGCGCTCGCCGCCACCGGCGCCGACTGCGCCGTGGCGACAACCGGCATTGCCGGTCCCGGCGGAGGCACCGCCGACAAGCCCGTAGGCACAGTATGGATCGCCGCGGCTACGGCAAACGAGGTAAGGACCGCCCTGCTGCACCTCGACGGCGACCGCCGCGCCATAATCGATGCCGCCTCTTCCCGCGCTCTGCTGCTGCTCGCAGGCATGCTGCGCAAACATTGCTGACAAAAAAACACGTTTTCACGACATGAAACACCGGATAATACTCCTTGCCGTTCTTGCATGGGCTATCGTGGCCTCAGCCGCCGACCCCACAGCCACCCGTTACACCATGGAGCAGTGCGAAGGCTCGCTCACCCCCTATCCCCGTGAGGTGAGAGCCGTGCAGGCCCCCGACTCGCTGGTGCCGGTGTTCATCAACCACGTAGGCCGCCATGGAGCGCGCTATCCGGCATCGGCGGCAAACTGCCTGGCACTGCGCAGGCTGCTCAATGCAGCCGACTCCCTCGGCACCATCACCCCGCTCGGCCGAAGGCTGGCACAGCTCAACGATGAGATTATAACCGTGAGCAACAACCGCTGGGGCGCGCTCGACTCCCTGGGCATGGCAGAGCAGGCACAGATAGCCACACGCATGTTCGTAAACTTCGCCGAAGTGCTCTCGGCAGGCAATGTGAAAGCGCTCTCGAGCTATTCACCCCGGGCGATGATGAGCATGTACTCTTTCCTCCACCAGCTCGACCGGCTCAACAACCACCTGGAATTCACCACCAGTACAGGGCGTATGAACTCTCCTCTGATGCGACCCTTCGACATCGACGCCGACTACATCGAGTTCCGCCGCGCCAAAAGCTGGGAACCGGCCTACAACGCCCACTTCGAGGCCGTATGCCCCACTACAGCAATCCGCCGCGTCCTTGGCGAAGACTTCCCCTTCAGCAGCGACGCACACGCCCGCGATGCCGCCATAACCGAATATTATGTTCTGGCCGGACTGAGGGCCATGGGACTGCCCTCGCAGATGCAGACCTACTTCACCATCGAGGAGGCCAACGCACTCTGGAGCTGCTTCAATCTGCGCCAGTATCTGCAGCGCACAGCCACAACAGTATCGACCGTCCCGGCGGAAATAGCCGGCGACCTCGTGCTCAATATAATAGAGACCACCGACGCATACACCACCGGCGAGGACACCGGCACCTGCGCCATACTCCGCTTCGGACATGCCGAGACACTGATGCCACTGCTGAGCCTGCTGCGCATACCCGGATGCCACTACATGACCAACTACTTCGACACTGTGGCATCGCACTGGCGCGACTTCGACGTGGTGCCCATGGCAGCCAACATCCAGTTCATTGTGTTCAAGTCACGGCGGACGGGCGACTACTATGTGCGCGTCGATGTCAACGAGACTCCCATAGCCCTGCGCCCCGGCGACGACTCCCTCTACTTCCCCTGGGGCGAACTGCGCCGCTTCATGATGAACTGCGTGCCCCTGCACGCACAATAGAAGCCCTTAAAAATGCCAAAATGACAGCCCTTGCCGTTGGCATTTGCTTTGCTGTATTGTTATAACAACCAGAAACCAAACAAACAGCATATGCAGACAACAGGAAAAATAGGTGTTACAACCGAGAACATCTTTCCGGTAATAAAGAAGTTCCTCTACAGCGACCACGAAATCTTCCTCCGCGAACTGGTGAGCAATGCCGTGGACGCCACACAGAAACTGCGCACCCTGGCGTCGTTCGGCGAATTCAAGGGCGAGATAGGCAATCCCACGGTGAGAGTGACCCTCGACAAAGCCGCAGGCACACTGACAGTGAGCGACAGCGGCATCGGCATGGACGCCGACGATATCGAAAAATATATCAACCAGATTGCCTTTTCGGGTGCCGAGGACTTCCTCAATAAATACAAAGACAGCGCGAACGCCATCATCGGCCACTTCGGCCTGGGCTTCTACTCGGCATTCATGGTTGCCGACAAGGTGGAAATCAACTCGCTGAGCTACCGCGAAGGTGCCAGACCGGTGCGCTGGGAATGCGACGGCTCTCCCGAATACACCCTCGGTGAAGGCACCCGCACCGAACGCGGCACCGACATCGTGCTGCATATCGACAGCGACAGCGCCGAATTCCTCGAACAGGAACGTGTCGACACCCTCCTGCGCAAATATTGCCGCTTCCTGCCCGTGCCGGTTATCAGCGGCAAGGAGCGCGAATGGAAAGACGGCAAATGGCAGGACACCGACCGCGACCTTGTTATCAACAGCACAGAGCCGCAGTGGACAAAGAAACCCTCCGAACTCACCGACGAGGACTATCTGGCATTCTACCGCGAACTGTATCCCGGCGACGACGACCCCCTGTTCTGGATTCACCTCAACGTCGACTACCCTTTCACACTCACGGGTATTCTCTATTTTCCGAAAATCAAGAGCAACTTCGACATCAACCGCAAGCGCATCCAGCTCTACAGCAACCAGGTGTTCGTAACCGACTCAGTCGAAGGCGTCGTGCCGGAGTTCATGACTCTCATGCAGGGTGTGATCGACTCGCCTGACATTCCTCTGAACGTATCGCGCTCCTATCTGCAGGCCGACACTGCCGTGAAGAAAATCTCCGGCTATATAACCAAGAAGGTGGCTTCGCGCCTCGACGAGCTTTTCCGCGCCGACCGCGCCGAATTCGAGAAGAAATGGGACGACATCCGCATTTTCATTGTCTACGGCATGCTCACCGACGAGAAATTCTGCGACGCCGCTCTAAAATTCCTCCTGCTCAAAGACACCGAGGGCCACTACTACACCCCCGAGGAATACCGCACACTGGTGGAGCCCGAGCAGACCAACGCCGAAGGCAATGTGGTGTACCTCTATGCTACCGACCCCACCGCACAATACAAATACATCCAGGCCGCCAACACCAAGGGATATAACGTACTGTTGCTCGACGGACAGCTCGACCAGCATTTCGTAGGGCTGCTCGAACGCAAGTTCGAACACACCGAACTGGTTCGCGTCGACTCCGACGTGGTCGACAATCTCATCCGCAAGTCCGACCGCCGCGTAGCCGACCTCAGCCCCCTGCAACGGGCCATACTCACAAGGCTCTTCGAACTGCCTACCCGTAAAATCGAAAAGACCAGTTTCGTAGTGCAGTTCGAGCCCATGGGCGCCAGTGCCGAGCCCGTGGTTCTCACCCAGAACGAATACATGCGCCGCATGAAGGAAATGGCCGCGCTGCAGCCCGGAATGAGCTTCTATGGCGACATGCCCGACAGCTACACAGTGGTTGTGAACACCGACAGCCCTCTGGTGGCAACCGTCCGCGACCAGGCAGAGACAGCTCTTGCCGGAACCGTGCAGCCACTCATCGAGAGAATCGACGCCGACAGCGCCGCGGCAGCCGAAATCCGCAAGGCCGCCGGCGACAAGGCCCCCTCGGCCGAGGACGACCAGAAGATAAAGGACCTCGAAAAAGCCTCCACAGAAGCCCGCGAACAGCAGAACAAAGCCATCGACGACTATGCTGCAACCGCTCCGCGCGTGGCACAGATGGTCGACCTCGCCCTGCTCGGCAACGGCCTTCTGCGTGGCGCCGACCTCAGCAGATTCATCGCCCGCTCCTTCGAGCTTATGGCCTGAGAACAGAAAACACCTCAAAAAAACGTGGAGCCCGCCGAACTTTCCGGCGGGCTCTTTGTTGTAATATGCAAGAGAAGGCATTTTTCTGGCCTTATTAAAAAGCCTGTCAAATTTGCGATAACCTTCTCCGCCCCGGCCCCCTTCATCGGGGACTGCGGGCTTTTTTTTCGTCACATCCGCCACATCATGCCAGAAAACAGACCCACACCCGGGAGGCACGCCGCCCGTATAGCCACCGGCATAAGCCATGCACTTGTGCTGGCCGGTTCCGCTGTTCTCATCGCCGTAGTGAGCATGGATGCCCTTCAAAGCATGAGTCTGGAGGGAAATGCAGGCGTGCGGCGGCTTCAGACGGCTCTCTGCTGTCTTTTCCTGGCCGACATTGTTCTGGAGATATTCCGGAAGCCGTGGGGATGGAAAAATGTCGTCACCGCAGCAGGCGGCATCGTGCTGTGCCTGCCATATACCGCTATCCTCGGCCACACGGGCATCCATCTGCCCTACGCATGCAGCTTCGGGCTGTGGCTGCTGCCTCTTGTCCGCGCTGTAACCGTACTCGCACAGATGTTCCGCAGCCTCAGGATAGGCCCCGCCACCAGCATGCTCGGCGCCTACCTCGCCCTGGTGGCACTCGTTCTCTATTTCGGCGCCTTGATGTTCTACATCCTTGAGTACGGAATCAACCCCGAAGTCCACAGCCTGCGTTCGGCAATCTACTGGGGCGTGATGGCACTGACAACCACGGGCAGCCAGATATCCGAAATGACCACCGGCGGCCAAGTCCTTGCCATAGTCATGTCGGCCACAGGTCTTGTCCTGCTGCCGGTGTTCACCATCTACATATCGGCGGCAGTGCAGTCGCACCGCAAAAACTGAATCACACAGTCCTTACCACCCGGCACGGACTGCCCACGGCCAGCGAACGCGGAGGGATGCTGCGGCTCACCACCGAACCGGCGCCGATGGTAGTGCCGTCGCCCACCGTAACTCCCGGCAGAATTATCGTTCCGCCACCAATCCATACATCGTTGCCTATAGTCACCGGCTCGGCCCACTGCACGCCCAGGCGCCGCTGCTCCGGATCCACCGGATGGCAGGCGGTGTATATGCTCACGTTAGGGCCTATGAAAACATTGTCACCGATTGTAACCATGGCCTCGTCGAGAATGGTAAGCTCGAAATTGGCGAAGAAATTCTCGCCTATGCTTATATTGCAGCCATAGTCGCAACGGAACGGCTGGTTGAAATGGAATCGCCCGCCCGTTTTCCCCAGCAGCGTGCGCAACAGCCTCCGCTGCCCGGATAAATCATCCGCAGGCAACGCGTTAAACTCCCTGAGAATGCTTTTGGTGCGCACAAGGCGTTCCATAAACTTTGTATGCGAAGCCTCGTACACCTCGCCGGAGAGCATTTTTTGCCACTCCTTGTCAAAATCAATATCGGAATTCATAAACAGATACACTCTTTGGCGGGAATATTGTGCCATGAGAAATCCATAGCCAGCTCGGCGGCCGCGACCGGGGCGGCATCGGGGCGCAGCCCATACAGAAAGGCCAGCCTGCCGATAATCTCCTCGGCGGTGCATACAGCCCGCAGATGCTCCATGGAAGCGTCGCCGTCGCGTTTCGACAGCCGCCTTCCGGCGCTGTTGCAAAGCACCGGAATATGACCATAGACAGGCTCCCGGTAGCCTAAAAGTTCACAAATATAATTCTGCGGCAAAGCCGACGACAGCAGGTCGGCACCCCTCACCACTTCATCCACACCCATGTCGGCATCGTCGACAACAACAGCGAGCTGGTAAGCCCATGCGCCATCGGCACGCCGCAGCACAAAATCGCCGAAATCGGCTGCGAGGTCGGCACGGTATGGGCCGAATACCATATCGCGGACAGTGCGGACTCCGCCGGGAACATACAGCCTCAACGCATGCGGCAGGTCCGCCGGCTCAGGCACGACCGCAGGAAAACCTGCAGGACGGCATCGGCCACCATATATCACACGACCGTCGGAAGCATGAGGCGCACCCACGGCATGCAGTTCCGCACGTGTGCACATGCAGGGATACACCAGCCCGAAACTCCGCAACTTTCCCAGAGCCTCCTCATAAAGTGCATGGCGCGAACTCTGCCTGTATTGCGGGTCGAGACCTCCGGAGTCCGGCTCGAGGCCAAGCCACACAAGGTCGTCGACTATGGCCTCGGCATATTCCTGTCGCGAACGTCCCGCATCGAGATCCTCCATGCGCACGATCCATCTTCCATGCCTGCTCTTCACCGACAGCCACGAAATAAGCGCAGCCGCAACGTTGCCAAGATGCATCCGCCCTGTGGGCGAAGGCGCGAACCGTCCTATAGGTACGTGCCCGGTTTCAATATTTGCCGAATCGATGGTTTGCATTACCTGATAAAAACCGGGGCGGCGGAATATCCGCCGCCCCGGTATAACTGAAGAATCAATAATTATCGAACGTAGATTTTCTCGGCCACGGAACCGTAACGGAGAATGTAGATACCTGCTGTTTCGGGCAGTTCGATTACAGAACCGCTCGCCACGGCAACAACACGGCCGGTGGTGTCGTAGAGCGCGGCACCTTCGGCCTCGCCATCGAATACGATGCGGCCGGCCTCGCGGACAAAGCCAGGAGTGGCCACCTCGCCATCGATTTCCACGCCTGTGGTAGTGTGGCTAAGAGTGTAAACCGCCAGCGAGTTGCCGGGAGCATACACTGCCACGTAGGCGGTCCAGCCGTTGTTCTGCGTATCGGTAACGGCATCTACCGGAGCCGACAGCGATGTCGAGTTCTGAGTGCCCATGTTGATGCCGGGCACCTGCCACATGTGCGATGCCGTGGAAAGTCCGTGGCCATCGGCACCTACGATATTGAACTTGTAGCCGGCAGGACTTTCGTGGTCGGTTGCGGCATATGCCATGTAGCATTCGGGGCCGAAATGCGCGAAACCGTTGGCCTGTGCACCCGCAGGAGCAAGATTGCCGTCGAAGCTGCCAAGTATGGCGCCGGAAGCAAAGCTGTACTCGGTCGGATAGGTACTGCCGCCGTCGACAACCACACGGTCGGCATCGAGAGCAAACGCCTTAGGCGCCACCCCGAAATTTTTGGATGCGGCAGGTACGAAACCGGCGACTTTGCGCGACTCGAAAGCCGTGGCCTGGCCGTTTTCCACTGTCCAGCGAACGATTGTGTTCGATGAAGCCACGGCTGCGAACACATAGTAACGGCCGGCCTTGGCAGGATCGGAATATACACTGCAGTGGTCGATGCGCGGACGGGTTGACAGCTCGGTCTTGAGTTCGGCGAAAAGTTCGGTCTTGAAAGTAGCCGTGTCGAGACGGTAGATGCTCAACGGAGTGCCGTTGCTGTTGATTGTAAGATTGGTGATGTAAACGTTGCCCTCGTTGTCGCGCACAATGTCGTTGCAGGGGTATGTGACATCGGAAGGAATGCTCACCTTGGCCTCACGGACGAATTCGCCGGTTATGAGATCGTAGACTCTCACATAGGACGGACCTTTGGAATCGTCGGTGCGACCGCTCAGGAGCACCTTGCCGTCGGCGATCACCATGCCGCGGTTGCGCTTGCCGTTAGCCTCGAATTCTATGTTCTCGAACGGCGACAGCACCGAGCGGAACCACAGGTTCTGGAGCTTTGCTCCGGAAATCTCGGGATATGCAGTGGATTCGGAGGGAGTCACCGGAGGCGGGGGAAATTCTCCGGGATAGTCAATCAGGGCAGGCTCCGACTCATATCCGTAGCCGTTATAGGAGCATACGGCAAACCAGTATCCGCTGCGGTAGTTGGCCGGTATCTCGAATGTCTGGTCGTAGGACACCTTAAGAAGATATTCTGTGGAAAGTCCGTCGCCTTCGGGGGTGGTGGCACGCTCCTTGGAAATACGGGTGGGCACTGCGTATACAGTGTAGCGGCGGACAGGATCATTTCCTGTGGGCGCGGGATCTTCTGTAGTCCAGTCCAGCACATTGCCCTCGCGGATAACCAGCGGAGTCTCGGGAGCTGCATGCTGTTTCCAGTCCACCAGCGGCACCAGAGACTTGCGGGAGAAGGAGTGTTCCTGAAGATATGCGCCCCAGCCACTCAGAAGCGGGCCATCCATATACTTGGCACTGTACATTATGGCACCGGGAGCATCATTGCCGGTGAAGCGGCGGTTCAGCTCTATCTGGTAAGAAAGGTCGCTCCAGTGATGTTCGTTGTTGTAGCCAGTGCCTTCACCCATGCGGGATGGAGCCATGCTGGAGTAGAAGTGGCGACCGAAGTGGGCTGCCGTATTGCTCCACCATTCACACAGTTCGGTATATGGAGCAGCTGTGGTGTAGGAGTGGCTGTCGGAACGTGCGAACCAGTATATTTGCGGCGATATGAAGTCGCAGGAGCCGTCGGCGAGCCATGCCACAGGGTCGGAGCAGATGTCGTCGTACTGCCAGTCGGTGCCGAAGGGCACAGGGTCGAGACCCTCGATATTGGCGCAACCTTCCTTTGCCACGCCGGCGGGGCTAAGGCCGAAGCGGATGTCGGGACGGTCTTTCTGCACCATGGCATAGAGTTCGCGCATGAACAGATTGATGTTTCCGCGACGCCAGTTGTTGATATTCTCTTTAGTACCGCTTACACCGGGATTCTGCTCCTGGAAGTCGGCGTAGTCCTGCGCCGTGTTGTCGGCGGGAATCTTGTTGGGGTAAAAATAGTCATCAAACAGGAAACCGTCGATGCGGTAGTTGGTATATATCTCTTTCATGATTCCGTAGAGATACTCGCGCACCTCGGGAAGCGCAGGGTTGAATATCTGGTATTCGCTGTGCTGATCCACAGTACCGTTATCGATAATCCAGCCTTTGGAAAGTACTTCGAGGTCCTGAGGTGTCGTGCGTGCTTGCCAGTTGCGGCTGAAACGGAAAGGATTCACCCATGCATAGCATTCGAGACCGCGCTTGTGGCATTCCTCCACGGCGAAAGCCAAAGGATCCCAGCCCGGGTCCTTGCCGCGTGTGCCCGACACCCATTCGCTCCAGGGCTCGTAGGACGATTTGTACACGGCGTCGGCCCATGTGCGCACGTGCAGACACACACCGGTATAGTTACGCTTTTCGTGGTTATCGAGATACTCGAGAAGTTCAGCCTTGCATTTTTCCTCATTGCCACGGGCTGAGGACGAAGGCCAGTCGATAAGCTGGTAGGTTGTCAGCCAAACGCTTCTGAACTCTCGTTTCGGCTCCTGTGCCGCCGCGGTCACCGCTACGGCGAGCAAAACGAGAAGAAGGAGAAAACTTTTTTTCATCGGTATAGGAAATGTTATTTGATTAGGTTTTCAATCACTGGTATAAGACGGTCGGCAAATCCTTCAAAGCCGCCGTCGGTAAGATGGTAGTTGTCCACCGTGCCGTCGACATGTCCGGCGAACACCCCGTCGGCCTCGAAATAGTGCAGATTGGAATCCGTGGCCGACAGCCTGCTGTAGATTTCGCGCAGACGCATGTTCTTGTCGCGCAGTGTTCCCTCGACCTCGATGTTGAATCGCATTATCGGAAACCACGGACTTTCCACCAGCAGGATGGGCGTTGTGGGATGAGCCTGGCGGAGAATGGCCAGGAAAGGCTCCATGCGCTCCTCCACCTGCTCGGGCGTGCAGTTGGGCAATGGATCTACCACAAACACGGAAGCATCGGAAGCGGCCATAAGGCGGGCTATTTCAGGGTCGAGACGAGCGTTGCCGCTGAAACCGAGGTTCACCACCTCGCGGTTGAGGCGCCGCTGCAGGATGTTGGTGTGTGCCATGCCGGGACGCGTGGCGCATCCTCCCTGAAGGATGCTCGTGCCGTACATCACCACCGGCCGGGAGGCGACGGGGAGGCCTACGGCAGGCGCCGCAAGGGTGGCTGCGGAATCCACGCCTATGAACAGACTGTCGACACCGTCGTAGAGCGAAAGATACAGCATGTATTCCCGCTCGACTCCGGGCTGCATGTTCTCTACAAGAGTGGAACGCGAACTGTGCGACGACATCGACGGGCGCCCGCTGTTCACGAAGGTCCATGTGGAATCCTCCTGCAACATATAAAGGTCGAGTCCGCGGATACCCGTAGGAGTCATGTGGTTCATGTTGAACTTATTGCGAGAATGCCAGCGCACGGCCAGCGCCGGAGAGTCGCTGCGGAAACGCACGGCCAGGCCGGCGGAGTTCAGACCCAGGGCCCACAGTTCATCGCGTACCTTGCCTTTGAGCGAGTCGGGCAAACGCGAATACACCTCCGATGCATCGGGCGCAAGAGTGCCGGTAACGGGAAGTGATGCCGCCGGACGATAGTCGAAATCGGTTGCTACGGTGGTGCCGACGGCGGCCAGAATCATGGCAACGCCTGCCAGAAGTTGTTTCATAGTGTATTAGATATTAAATGCCGGAGCCGAAGTTGCCCGTCGGCTCCGGCATCTGCTTTTTCTGGAGGGGGGGTATTACATGTTCATACCGCCGTCGACCTGGATAACCTGACCGGTCACATAGGACGACATGTCGGAGGCGAGGAATGTGGCCACATCGGCGATATCCTCAACTTTGCCTGCTCGACGCAGAGGAATTTTTTTGTTCCATTCCTCACGCACCGCATCGGGGAGCTGGGCGGTCATGGCTGTCTCGATGAAACCGGGGGCTATTGCGTTGGCACGGATTCCGCGCGAACCCACTTCCTGGGCGATACTCTTTGCCAGGGCGATGAGACCGGCCTTGGAGGCGGCATAGTTGCTCTGGCCGGCATTGCCGTGCACACCCACAACGGAAGCCATGTTGATAATCGAGCCGGAACGCTGGCGCAGCATGATGGGCAGAACGGCGTTTATGAAGTTGAAAGCGCTCTTGAGGTTAACGGTTATCACGGCGTCCCACTGCTGCTCGGTCATGCGCATCATGAGACCGTCCTTGGTGATTCCGGCGTTGTTCACCAGAATGTCGATACTGCCGAAGTCCTCTTTCACCTGGTCGACCACTTCCTTTGTCTGCTGGAAATCTGCGGCATTGGAGGCATATCCTTTTGCCTTCACGCCCATGGCTGCGATTTCTGCTTCGGTTTCCTTGCCGGCCTCGTCGATGTTGAGGTCGGTGAAAGCTATGTTGGCTCCCTCGGCGGCGAAACGCAGGGCAAGAGCCTTGCCGATGCCGCGGGCGGCGCCGGTGATGAGGGCTGTTTTTCCTTCGAGAAGTTTCATTCGGAGAAATAGTATGTTATGTTACACAATGTGATATTTTCCGCAAAAGTACTAAATATAAGTCATGTGCGAAAATTTTTCCGCCCCGGATGCTCTCATGTCGGCGCACACACAACAAAGCCGCGGGCGACACTCCGTCCGCGGCCTTGCAGTGTGTATGCTGTTAATCCAGAGAATGTATCACCAGTCCCGAACGCAGCTTGGGTTCGAACCAGGTGGTCTTCGGAGGCATGATGTTGCCGGTGTCGGCGATGTTCATCAGCTGTGTCATGCTCACCGGGTACAGTGCGAGGGCGAAAGCCATCTCGCCTGAGTCGACACGGCGGCGCAGCTCCTCGAGGCCGCGGATGCCGCCCACGAAGTCGATGCGCTTGTCGGAGCGCAGGTCGGTGATACCGATCAGGTCGCGGAGGATGAGGTCGGAAGATATGGTCACGTCGAGCTGTCCGATGGGGTCGTTGTCGTCGTAGGTGCCTTCACGGGCAGTCAGCGAATACCAGTGTCCTTCGAGGTAGAGGGCGAAGTTGTGCAGGGCGACAGGCGTGTAGGTGGCCTCGCCCTTGTCCTCTACCACGAAATTCTTTTCGAGCTTCTCGAGGAACTCGGCAGGCGACATTCCGTTGAGGTCGCGGACCACACGGTTGTAGTCGATGATTTTGAGGTGCGATGCCGGGAAGGCCACAGCCAGGAAGTAGTTGTATTCCTCGTCGCCCCTGTGCGCGGGGTTCATGCGTGCCTTCTCGTTGCCCACCAGAGCGGCGGCAGCCGAACGGTGATGGCCGTCGGCGATATACAGATAGGGAATCTTTGCGAATTCCTCGGTTATGGCGGCGATGGTCTCGGCATCGTCGATTACCCAGAAGTGATGGCCGAAACCGTCTTCGGCGGTGAAGTCATACTCGGGCTCTCCGGCAGTGACCTTGCGGATAATGTCCTCGAGAGCCTTGTTGTCGGGGAAGGCGAAGAACACCGGTTCGATGTTGGCATTGTTTATGCGCACATGCTTCATGCGGTCCTCTTCCTTGTCGCGGCGGGTGAGCTCGTGTTTTTTGATACGGCCTTCCATATAGTCATCGACGTTGGCGGCCACCACTATGCCGTACTGCGTGCGGCCGTCCATTGTCTGGGCGTAGATATAGTAGTGTTCCTTCTCGTCCTGCACCAGCCAGCCGTTTTCGCGGAATGAGGCGAAATTGGCCACGGCACGGTCGTAGACCTCGGGAGCGTGCTCGTCGGTGCCCGGAGCGAAATCGATCTCGGGCTTGATGATGTGGTAGAGCGAACGGGGGTTGCCTTCGGCCTCTGTTCGTGCTTCTTCGCTGTTGAGTACATCGTAGGGCCGCGAAGCCACTTCGGTGACGATTTCACGCGGCGGACGTATGCCGCGGAATGGTTTTACTTTGGCCATGATTCTAAGGTGTGTTGGGTGGTATAGATAGTTATAGGGTCAGTCGTTGAGGATGATTGTCTGCTCGCGGTCGGGACCCACCGACAGGATGGTCACAGGCACACCCACCTCGCTTTCGATAAAGCGGATATAGTCGGTGAATGCCTCCGGCAGTTCCTGCACGCGGCGCATGTCCTTCAGTTCGGTCATCCAGCCGGGGAAACTGCGGTAGACAGGTTCCATGGTTCCGGCGCCCTCGGCTTCGTCGCCGATGCTGAACGGGAAATCACGGGTCACCGTGCCGTCGGGCAGGCGGTACTCCGTTGCCACCTTGATTGTGGCGAAGCTGTCGAGCACGTCGCTCTTCATCATTATGAGGTCGGTTACACCGTTGATCATCACGGCATAACGCAATGCCACAAGGTCCAGCCAGCCGCAGCGGCGCTCGCGGCCGGTCACGGCACCGTATTCGTGGCCGATGCGGCGGATGGTATCGCCGGTGGTATCGAACAGTTCGGTGGGGAAGGGGCCGCTGCCCACACGGGTGCAGTAGGCTTTGAAAATACCGTACACACGGCCGATGCGGCGCGGTGCTATTCCGAGGCCCGTGCAGGCTCCGGCGGCAACGGTGTTGCTGGATGTCACGAACGGATACGAACCGAAATCGACATCGAGCATGGTACCCTGGGCACCTTCGCAAAGCACTTTAAGACCGTCGTCGAGCGCCTTGTTCACCATATGCTCGGTATCGGCGGCAACGAAGCCTGCAAGATACTCAACTGCCTCGAACCACTCGGCTTCGGCCTCGACGAATTCGGCACTGCCCTCGGCAGGCATCCCCATGTAGGCGAGCTGCTCCATATGGGCGTCGCGTACGGCTTTATAGCGTTCGCTGAAATCGGGGGCGGCGATATCGCCCACGCGGAGGCCGCGGCGCGACACCTTGTCGGTATATGTCGGACCGATGCCTTTGCCAGTGGTGCCTATGCGGTTGGCGCCCTTGCGCCGTTCGCCGGCGGCATCGAGAAGGCGGTGGGTCGGGAGAATCAGATGGGCCTTGCGGGAGATACGCAGGCAGCGGTGGAGATTCACGCCATCGGCTTCAAGAGCCTCGGCCTCGCCGCGGAAAAGCACCGGGTCGAGCACGACTCCGTTGCCAATGAGGTTGAGGGCATTGCCTCCGGCGGCGAAAATACCCGACGGAATGGAGCGCAGCACATGCTTGCGGCCGTCGAACTCCAGCGTGTGCCCTGCATTGGGGCCGCCCTGGAAACGGGCTACAAGGTCGTACTCGGGAGCGAGCACGTCCACTATCTTACCTTTTCCTTCATCGCCCCACTGGAGCCCTAACAGAAGATCGGCTTTCATTGTATCTATATGTTTTTCTGTGATTTTTTCTTTTGGCGGCGGGCACAGATGCTGCACATGCCCTGTATTTCCAGATAAAAACCCGAAGGGACGAACCTACCCGGCTGGAGACGCCCCAGAGCCGCGCTCAGTTCGGGGACTTTCAGAGCCGTAACCTTACCGCAGACGGAGCACACTGTCTGCGCCGAGCCTGCCGCCACCGGGCAATACAGAGTGCGGCGGGCTGTGTGTTTGCGCCCCAGCAGTCCGGCCTCGCAAAGCAGTTCCAGAGTGGCGTACAAGGTTGCCTGTGCCAGATGCGAGCCCTCGGCATTTATTGCCTCTCCCAGTTCTTCGACACTGAAAAACCGACGGGCTGCCAACGCCCTCGAGAGCACGAGCTGCCTCTCGGGAGTATTGCGCCGGCCTGTCTCACGCAGATAGCGGGCAAAGCGCTCGCCGGCATCGTGCACCTTGGAATGGTCGGGGTTCATAGCTGCGTACAAAATTAGTAATTATTTCGGAATAATGCTTACCTTTGTGGCAAAATAGCCCTAACCTCCAATCACCCGATGAACGACTATTACGAAGTACGATTCGCTCTGTCGCCAGCCAGCTCCGACATGGCCGACCTGCTCGCCGACGCCCTCGGACAGGCAGGATACGAGAGTTTTGTGGCCGGCGATTCCGAAACTCCGGGCGCTACACTCACCGCATATGTCCCCGCAGCGCTTTTCAGCAGGGAATCCACTGCCGAGGCAATACTCGGGGCTCTTCCCGACGGGTTCTCCGCAACATTCGAAGAAACTTTCGTGGAGGGACGCGACTGGAACGCCGAGTGGGAGAAAAACTACTTCAGCCCCATTGTGGTCGGAGGCCGCGTGGCCGTGGCCGGCACATTCCACACCGATGTGCCGCAGGCCGACATAAACATTTACATCAACCCCAAGATGGCTTTCGGCACCGGGCATCACGCCACCACCACTCTGATGATGGAGGCACTGCTGGCAACCGACTGCCATGGATTGTCCGTAGTGGACATGGGCACCGGAACAGGCATTCTGGCCATTCTCGCACGCATACTCGGCGCCGCAAAGGTGCTGGCCGTGGAAATCGACGAGTTCGCCGCCGCCAACACCGCCGAAAACATAGCCCTCAACCTCAGCGACGACGACGGCGACGCCGTGGAACTGGTGCGCTCCGACGCCTCGGCACTTAAAGGCCGCGAAGAATCGGCCGACCTCTTCCTGGCAAACATAAACCGGAACATCATCGTCGCCGACATGGCATCCTACTCCGCCACTCTCCGCACCGGCGGCCATCTGGTAGTGAGCGGATTCTATGTAGCCGACCGACCCATTGTGGAGAGCGCCGCCCGCGCCGCCGGCCTCGTGCCCACAGCCATGGCCGAACGCGACAACTGGTCGTCCATGACTTTTGTCAAAGAGCAATGAACAGAAAAAGCATGAAGCAGCTGCCGGGAATCCTCGCCGCAGCCATCGTCCTGCTGGCGACCTCGGCCCGGGCGCAGGCTGCCGACAACAGCGACACCGCCGCCATCCGCCCCGCTTTCACATGGGGAGCCTCGGCAGGCGCCTCCATCGACATGAGCGGGAACGACATGAGCACCGTGGACTTCGAAATAAGTTTCGGCATGCGCCGCGGATGGATAAATTTCCTGGGCATCGGCGCCGAAGCCGACATAATGGTGAGCAACTCCTGCCGCTCGTTTCCGCTTTTCGCCGAACTGCGCACAAACTTCACCGACCGCCCCACACTGGCATTCTGGGACATCAAACTCGGCGCCAGCCTCAACTACCTGGAACACAACCACCAGCAGACAGGCATCTACGGATTCACCGGTGCGGGATTCAACCTCGCCCGCAGCTCTAAATTCGCCTCTTTCATCCTTCTGGGCTACACCTTCCGCCAGCGCCGCAAGGTGGTGGGACATGAAATGGCCCACGACTTCCACGACCTGCACTACGCCACAGTGAAAATCGGCGTAAGCTTCTAAAAAACATCAACAACCAATCAATAACATCAATGTACCGCAAGTTATTCTATCTCGCTTCTCTGACGGTGGCCCTCTCGCTCACCTCCTGCGGCAAAAAACTCGGACAGTTCAGCGCCGACTATTTCACGGTGAACCCAAACCCTCTCGAAGTGGTTGGCGAAAAGGTTCCCGCACGTGTCAGCGCACGCATCCCGGCCAAGTTCTTTGTCAAAAACGCCGAAGTCACCGTTACACCCACTCTGGTATTCAACGGTCAGGAAGTATCGTCCCAGTCCTACAGCTTCCAGGGCGAGAAAGTGCGCGGCAACAACCCTGTGATTTCATATGAGTACGGGGGCACAGCCACCATTCCCGTAGACTTCGCCTACAACCCCGACATGGCACAGAGCGATCTCATGCTCAACTTCGCCGTAACCCAGGGCAACAAACGCTATGTCCTCCCCGCCGTGAAAGTAGCCAATGGCGTTGTCGCCACTGCGGCCATGGCTGATGTGAAATCCGTTACTCCCTCCATCGGAGCCGATGCCTTCCAGCGAATCATCAACGAAAAATATGCCGCCGACATCATGTTCCTGGTAAACCAGGCCAATATCCGCGCCTCCCAGCTGAGCACCGACGCCATCAAGGAACTGCAACGCGAAATTCTGGAAGCCAACGGCGACACATCGCGCCGCCTGCAGGAAATCAACATATCCTCCTATGCCTCGCCCGAAGGCGGTGTGGCTTTCAACACCCGGCTGGCACAGCAGCGCGAGGAAAACACCCGCAGCTACATGGAACGCCAGCTCAACCGCGACCGCATTACCGAATTCGGCGAACTGACAGCACAGTTCACACCCCAGGACTGGGAAGGCTTCCAGCGCCTGGTGGCACAGAGCAACATCCAGGACAAAGACCTTATCCTCAATGTCCTTTCCATGTACAGCGACCCCGAACAGCGCGAACGCGAAATCCGCAACCTCTCCGATGTGTTCGAACAGCTCGCCGAACAGATTCTTCCCCAGCTGCGCTACTCCCGCATCACAGCATCAATCGACGTAATCGGAAAGAGCGATGCCGAAATCATGCGCCTGCTCGAGAGCAATCCCTCGCAACTCAATGTAGAGGAAATTCTCTACGCAGCCACCCTCACCAACGACAACGAACGCAAGCTCGCCATCTACGACAAGGCCGCACGTCTCTTCCCCAACGACTACCGCACCTTCAACAACCTTGGCATGGCACAGTATGTCGCCGGTGACTACAGCGCGGCCCAGGCCAACTTCTCCCGCGCCGCATCCATGGGCAACCACCCCGAGCCCCAGATGAACCTCGGCCTCATCGAAATGCTCAACGGCAACTACAACAAGGCCAACCAGTACTTCGGCTCCGCTGCCGGCGTCGACGAACTCGGCAACGCCCTCGGCGTATACTACCTCAAGCAGGGCGACGCCGCAGCCGCCGTGAACGCTTTCGGCAGCTCGCGCACCAACAACGCCGCTCTGGCACAGATTCTCGCCCGCGACTACAGCCGCGCAAAAACGACTCTGGCATCGGTAGAGACTCCCGACGCCACCACATACTATCTGATGGCTATCCTGGGTGCCCGCACCAACAACGAGAACATGCTCGTAACCAACCTGCGCCAGGCCGTGCGTCTCGACAGCTCCCTGGCAAAACGCGCTGTAAAAGACCTCGAGTTCGCCAACTACAACCTCTCCCGCGCACTCAACTGATTCACGGAACACGACACAAAAAAACGGCGGACGCTCATGGCATCCGCCGTTTTTTTGTATGCAGGTCTGATTGTTATCCGATTCCGAAGGTACGGCGGACATCGTCCACCATGTCGAGCTTCTCCCAGGTGAAAAGCTCGACTGTGCGGCTGAAAGGCTCGCCGCCATGGTCACAGAAGGTTTTCTCCACAGTGCGCGGGATACGTCCCATGTGGCCATAGGTAGCCGTTTCACGGTAAATAGGGGCGCGCAGCTTAAGCCGCTGCTCGATGCCGTAGGGTGTCATGTCGAACAGCTGCGGCAGCCTCAGTGCTATCTCGCTGTCGCTCAAGGCCACATGCGAGGTTCCGAACGTATCCACATGCATGCTCACAGGCTCGGCCACGCCGATGGCATAGGCAACCTGCACCAGAACACGGTCGGCCACACCTGCCGCCACAAGGTTCTTGGCGATATGGCGGGCGGCATAGGCTGCCGAGCGGTCCACCTTGCTGGGGTCCTTGCCGGAGAAGGCACCACCGCCATGGGCGCCGTGGCCCCCGTAAGTGTCGACTATGATTTTACGGCCGGTCACACCGGTGTCGCCGTGCGGGCCGCCGATAACGAACTTACCCGTGGGGTTGACGTGCAGAATATAGTCGCTGTCCAGAAGTCCGCGGAGCTGCTCGGGCAGCGCCTCGCGGGTGCGGGGAATGAGAATGTCCCTCACATCGCGGCGTATGGTCTCCAGCATTCTGTCGTCGGCTTCCTTCTGGCTCAGCCCTGCGGCTGCCGCATCGACGAACTCGTCGTGCTGGGTCGACACAACTATGGTGTGTATGCGCAGGGGCTCTCCATGCTCGCTATATTCCACAGTGACCTGGCTTTTGGCATCGGGGCGCAGATATGTCATGTCCACACCCTCGCGGCGGATCTGCTCGAGAGTCATCAGCAAAGCATGGCTCAGCGCGAGAGTGAGAGGAATATAGAGGGGAGTCTCGTTTGTGGCGTAGCCGAACATCATGCCCTGGTCGCCGGCACCCTGCCGGCGCACGTCGTCACGCACGACACCCTGGTTGATATCGGCGCTCTGCTCATGGATGGCGGAGAGTATGCCGCAGGAATCGCCGTCGAAACGCAGCTCGCTGCGGTCGTAGCCGATCTGGCGGATTACGCGGCGGGCAGTCTCCTGAATGTCGATATAGGCATCGGAACGCACCTCGCCGGCAACGACAACCTGCCCGGTTGTAACAAGAGTCTCGCATGCCACTTTCGACGAAGGGTCGCGGGCGAGAAACTCATCGACTATGGCGTCGGAAATCTGGTCGGCGACCTTATCGGGATGGCCGGCCGAAACCGACTCGGATGTAAAAAGATAGTTACTCATAAGCATTAAAAAAAATCGTGACCGGACTGAAGAGCCTGCCACGAAAAATGCATCACTGACTGCCGCGGGGTTCTCCCCCGCCCTTGCAGTCCGGAGCCTGACTCCGGTAGCGATTTTAGCATTTTTTCGAGTGGTTGCAAGCAGCCAAATCTGTCCACTTTTGTTTTCGCGTGCAAAGTTACTACAAAAAAGTGGAATACAAAAAAAACGAGGCGCCTTCCGCTATGGAAGGCGCCTGCGCGTATTTTTTCTGTCGAAGACTTATGCCTGAGGGAGTTCGAGGGGCTTGACGTTGATGAACTTGCGTCCGTTGCGTCCGATGGTGAATTCCACGGTTCCGCTCACGAGTGCGAACAGAGTGTGGTCCTTGCCGATGCCTACGTTGAGGCCGGGATGGTGCACGGTGCCGCGCTGACGCTTGAGGATGTTGCCTGCTTTGGCAAACTGACCGCCAAAAATCTTGACGCCCAGACGTTTGCTTTCTGACTCACGGCCGTTCTTGGAACTGCCGACGCCTTTTTTATGTGCCATAGTTGCTTGTTGGGTATGATGGAAATCCAGGAGGATATTCCACGGTTGGACTTTTGGTGTGCTTAAGCGATGATGTCTTTAATCACTATTTTGGTGAAGTACTGGCGATGGCCGTTTTTACGACGGTAGCCTTTGCGACGTTTTTTCTTGAAAACAATCACTTTGTCGCCTTTTACGAGCTGCTTCTCAACAGTGCAAACGACTTTGGCACCTTCTACAGTGGGGGCGCCTACTTTGACTTCGCCTTCCACATCGGCCAGGAGCACGCGGTCGAACTCTACGGTTGCTCCTTCTTCTACCTTGTCGCCAAGATAGTGAACATACAGGAAGCGGTCTTTTTCTGCTTTGAACTGCTGTCCCTGAATTTCTACGATTACGTACATCGAATTGTATAATAATTAGTTACCCCGCTTAGGCGAGGGCTTTGCCATTGCATTCGCCCTTCTTGAAAAGTGCCGTTGCGGATTTTCAGCGCACAAAATTAGCAATTTTTCACGACCGGGCAATGCATTGGCCATATTAAAATATGCAAAATCCCGCACGGCCATGCCGGTGCGGGATTTTTGCAATGTATCGAGTCCGGCTTATTCTGCCGCGGGAACTGCCGCTGCGGCGATGGCTGCCGCCTGGGCAATGCTGGGCTTGGCTTCCCAGCCCAGCGCGCTGGCGCCGAGCACGGCGGCATCGGCTTCCTTGAGCTCGCTCATTATCACCTTGGGCTTGCCGCGGAAGAGGCTGAGCATGCTGCGGTCCATGGCTTCTACCAGAGGCTTCATCAGCAGGTCGCCGCTCTTTGCCAGGCCGCCGAAGAGGATAAACGCCTGGGGCGAGGAGAACACCATCATGTCGGCGAGAGCCTCGCCAAGGATTGTGCCGGTGTAGTCGAAGATGTCTTTGGCAATCTGGTCGCCCTGCATGGCTGCATCGTAGACATCCTTGGATGTGATCTGGTCGATAGGGATTTCGCGCAGCAGCGAAGGCTCGGTGCGCACTTCGAGGAATTCGCGCGCGCTGCGTGCCACGCCCGTGGCCGAGCAGTATGCTTCGAGGCAGCCGGTGCGGCCGCATCCGCAGAGGCGTCCGTTGTTGCGCTTCACTATCATGTGTCCCAGCTCGCCGGCAAGACCGTCGTGGCCATATACCACCTGACCGTTCACCACTATGCCGGAACCCACGCCCGTGCCGAGGGTTATCATTATAAAGTCCTTGAGGCCGCGGGCGGCACCATATGTCATCTCACCCAGCGCGGCGGCGTTGGCGTCGTTGGTCACGGCGGTGGGAATTCCGAACTTCTCGCTCACTGCCTGGGCAAGAGGTATGGGAGAAGGCCATGGCAGATTCACGCCATCGTCGATGGTGCCGGTGTAGTAGTTGGCGTTGGGTGCGCCTATGCCTATGCCGTGTACTTTATCCACGGCATCATTGGCCTGGATAAGGCGTGTGGCTTCGGTATAAAGTTCGTCGAGATAATCGGCGAACTTGCTGTGTTTTCCTGTCTTGATCGAAGAACTTGCAATCACTTTGCCTCGGGCGTCCACCAGGCCGAACACTGTGTTTGTGCCGCCGATGTCGATACCCAGTACGTATGGTTTCATGGTACGGTTACTTGACTGTTTGGGTTTGAATTGCCCCAAAATTACAGATTTTACACGGAGCGGCAAGCGTCGCCAATCCAAAAAATGCTAAAAAACGCCATTATCGGGCATTCTCATCCAATCCGGCGCTGCCTGCGGAATCTCCGGCCGAGTGCTTGAACTCACGGGAATAGAGACCGAAGAAATCGTGGTCGAGTATCACGCTGATACGCAGCAGCAGACTTGTGTCGATGCTTTTCTTGCGGAGTATCTTATAGATATTGGTGCGGTCGCAACCGATGCGTACGGCAAGCCATGCTCCGGAAAGATGTTTGCGGGCAAGGACTTTCCGTATCTCATCGCCTATGTCGGGCAACACTTCGGAGAGAGACTGCGTCTGATGTTCTGCGTTCGTTTTCTGTGCTTTCATTGGTTTGTGTGCGTTTTGTCCCTGCGGAATAACACTCCGCTTTATACAGACATACCGCCTCCTCGCGATTTTATCCTCATGAAAGCATGAGAATAATCGGCAAAAAAGTCATGACGGAGAAAAAACGATATCCTGAACTGCATTTCGGAATCCACTCCCCGGCGCGAATAAATCTTATATACATTCGTTCTGTCACAGAACAGCCGGGAGGCAAGCCATGCAGCCGAATAATTGTTGGCCTCCATGTAATGCTTTATATGGCGCCCTACGTGGAAGGGCGCCTCCGGATGCTCTTTGTCGGCTACGGAATCGTTCATCTTTTGTTCAAGACATTACAGATACGCAAAATTAGCAAATCAACGTTTATTTGCAATAAAAAGAGGTCATTTGAGGAATTTTCGGCTACAACATTCAGTTCAGGCACAAATCCGCACGGCACTGCCACTTTGGCAGTCCGACACGGCGCGGCAGACCGCCGGAGGCTCAAAACATTTTTGGCACGCCGTTTGTTAAAACTGAAGCGTAAACAGTAACGAAACCGAATATAACAAAACATAAAAAACATACATATCATGGGAATTTTCTTGCGGAGTATCTTATAGATATTGGTGCGGTCGCAACCGATGCGTACGGCAAGCCATGCTCCGGAAAGATGTTTGCGGGCAAGGACTTTCCGTATCTCATCGCCTATGTCGGGCAACACTTCGGAGAGAGACTGCGTCTGATGTTCTGCGTTCGTTTTCTGTGCTTTCATTGGTTTGTGTGCGTTTTGTCCCTGCGGAATAACACTCCGCTTTATACAGACATACCGCCTCCTCGCGATTTTATCCTCATGAAAGCATGAGAATAATCGGCAAAAAAGTCATGACGGAGAAAAAACGATATCCTGAACTGCATTTCGGAATCCACTCCCCGGCGCGAATAAATCTTATATACATTCGTTCTGTCACAGAACAGCCGGGAGGCAAGCCATGCAGCCGAATAATTGTTGGCCTCCATGTAATGCTTTATATGGCGCCCTACGTGGAAGGGCGCCTCCGGATGCTCTTTGTCGGCTACGGAATCGTTCATCTTTTGTTCAAGACATTACAGATACGCAAAATTAGCAAATCAACGTTTATTTGCAATAAAAAGAGGTCATTTGAGGAATTTTCGGCTACAACATTCAGTTCAGGCACAAATCCGCACGGCACTGCCACTTTGGCAGTCCGACACGGCGCGGCAGACCGCCGGAGGCTCAAAACATTTTTGGCACGCCGTTTGTTAAAACTGAAGCGTAAACAGTAACGAAACCGAATATAACAAAACATAAAAAACATACATATCATGGGAAAAATCATCGGTATTGACTTAGGAACCACCAACTCCTGTGTGGCAGTGCTCGAGGGCAACGCGCCCGAAGTAATACCCAACAACGAAGGCAAACGCACCACTCCTTCCGTGGTGGCTTTCGTCGACGGAGGCGAACGCGCGGTCGGCGACCCCGCCAAACGCCAGGCCATCACCAACCCCAAACGCACCATCTACTCCATCAAACGCTTCATGGGCGAAACCTACGACCAGGTTCTCTCAGAAATCGAACGCGTTCCTTATAAGGTTGTCCGCGGCGACAACAACACTCCCCGCATCGACATCGACGGTCGCGAATACACTCCCCAGGAAATCTCCGCAATGATTCTTCAGAAAATGAAGAAAACTGCCGAAGACTACCTCGGACAGACCGTGACCGATGCCGTAATCACCGTTCCCGCCTACTTCAACGACTCGCAGCGCCAGGCCACCAAGGAAGCCGGCGAAATCGCAGGCCTGAACGTGCGCCGAATCGTTAACGAACCTACAGCAGCCGCACTGGCCTACGGACTGGACAAGAGCAACAAGGACCGCAAGATTGCCGTGTTCGACCTCGGCGGCGGCACATTCGATATCTCCATCCTCGAACTTGGCGACGGCGTATTCGAAGTTAAATCCACCAACGGCGACACCCACCTGGGCGGCGACGACTTCGACCACGTGATCATCGACTGGCTCGCCGACGAGTTCCTCAAGGACGAAGGCGTGGACCTGCGAAAGGACGCCATGGCTCTCCAGCGCCTCAAAGAAGCTGCCGAGAAAGCCAAGATAGAACTTTCCAGCGTAACCAGAACAGAAATCAACCTGCCCTACATCACCGCTACCGCAACCGGACCCAAGCACCTGGTGAAAGAGCTGACACGCGCCAGATTCGAACAGCTGGCCGACAAGCTCATCCAGGCAACAGTGAAACCTTGCGAAGACGCTCTCCGCGACGCCGGCCTCACAGCCTCCGACATCGACGAAGTAATCCTCGTAGGCGGCTCCACCCGTATTCCCGCCGTGCAGCAGATTGTAGAGAAATTCTTCGGCAAAGCACCTTCCAAAGGCGTGAACCCCGACGAAGTCGTTGCCATCGGCGCCGCCATCCAGGGCGGTGTGCTCTCCGGCGACGTTAAAGACGTGCTTCTGCTCGACGTAGTTCCTCTGAGCGTGGGCATCGAGACTCTGGGAGGTGTAATGACCACCCTCATCCCCGCCAACACCACCATCCCCACCACCAAGAGCGAGACATTCTCGACAGCCGCCGACAACCAGCCATCTGTCGAAATCAACGTTCTCCAGGGCGAACGCCCCCTTGCGAAGGACGACAAACTCCTCGGCAAGTTCCACCTCGACGGAATCGCTCCCGCGCCCCGAGGCATCCCTCAGATTGAAGTGACCTTCATGATCGACGCCAACGGCATCCTCAACGTTTCCGCAAAGGACAAAGCCACAGGCAAGGAACAGAGCATCCGCATCGAAGCTTCCAGCGGCCTCACCGAAGAGGAAATCAAGCGCATGAAAGACGAAGCTGCCGCCAACGCCGCATCCGACGCCAAAGAGAAGGAACGCATCGACAAGATGAACCAGGCCGAAGCCATCATCCACCAGACCGAGAAACAGCTCGAGGAACTCGGCGACAAGATTCCTGCCGACAAGCGCGCTCCCATCCAGGAGGCAGTTGCCAAACTCAAGGAAGCACACAAGAACTCCGACCTCGCAGGCATCGAAGCTGCAATCAAAGACATCGAACGCACCTTCGGAGCCGCACAGCAGGACATACTCAACGCCCAGGCTCAGGCACAGCAGGCTGCCGGCGGCGCTCAGGGATATGCCAACCCCGGAGCCTCCGCAGGCAACCAGGGCGACGACCACGTGACCGACGTCGACTTCGAGGAAGTAAAGTAAGTATCGATAAATAACGATAACAATAAATAGGAATATAGGGTGTAACTCAACAAGTTACGCCCTATATCTTTTTGTAGACTTTTCTTTGGCTTTGCTTATTTCTCGGATTTTTATCGTATATTTGTACCATAATTGTACCGACACTTAAAAGTAGATAATGTGACACTTGCAAGAATGCCGGTATTGAGAATGAGGAATATAAGTAAAAAGATTATGCCGGCAGCAAAATTTGAAATAAAACGGAAGTGCCAGATTTGTGGAGAAGAGTTTTTAGCCAAAACAATAGAATCTTGGTATTGCTCTCCCAAATGTTCCAAAATTGCATGGAAGCGACGCAAGGATGAAGAACAAAGATTGCAAAGGTTGGACGAAGTGGTTAAGAAGATACCCAAGTCCAAAGAGTACATCACGGTTCCTGAAGCATACGCATTGTTTGGCATAAGCAAGGAAACTCTTTATCGTTTGATTCGTAAGGGTACAATCCCCAGTGTAAATGCAGGAGAAAGACAGACATTACTATCAAAAGCAGAACTGATGAAACTCTATCCTCCACGCAAGAAAGCTCTCACAAAGCCGAAACCTGTTGCCAAACTATATAGTCTGGAGCCGAAAGATTGTTATACCATTGGAGAAATCACAGAGAAGTTTCTTGTGAATGAAAGTACAGTTTATCTCCATATACGCAAATACTCTATCCCTACTCGGCAGATTGGGAACTTTGTGTATGTACCCAAGAAAGAAATTGATAACTTATATAAAGGTGTGAAGCGATGAAGAAAGCATTAGTCAATACACGAGTGTCGGTAAAGCTCCGCAAATCTGAATATCGTGATGAATGGTATCTTTATGTGGAATCTTATCCTGTATTTCAATCCGGAAAAGATACGCCACAAAGAGTGCGTGAATATCTCAATCGTACCATTACAACACCTATTTGGGATAAGTCACGCAATGCAAGGACTAATGCCGAAGGCAAAACCACTTATAAGCCGAAGCGAGATTTGAACGGTGTCATTCAATGTAAGTCGCAATTAGACCAGGAATCATGTATCTATGCCGACAAGGTCAGAAGCCTACGACAAAAGGAGTACGACAATGCTGCTTTATATGCCGATACCGATGCAGAACAGGCGGAGCAGTTGGAACGCTCCCGAAGTAATTTCATTGAGTACTTCGACCATGTGCAGCGAACAAGGCATGCCCATAGCTCTGATTCTATCATTGTCAACTGGAGGAGAGTGTATGAATTATTGAAGATTTTCGCAAAAGGTGACACCATTCTCTTTTCGCAAATAGACTTAAAGATGGTTGAATCGTTCCGGCAATTCATAATGAATGCCCCACAAGGAGGCACTAAACGAGGTACGATTTCTCAAAATACAGCAGCAACCTATTTCTCTATCTTCAAAGCCGGATTGAAACAGGCTTTTATAGACGGATATCTGACTATTGATATTTCTGCAAAAGTCAAAGGCATTCAAGAAAGGGAAAGCCGGAGAGAATATCTCACGGTAGAGGAATTGAACCGACTGGCTCAAACACCTTGTGACCCATTACTGAAACGTGCTGCCTTGTTCTCTGCTTTAACAGGAATCCGTCATTGCGACATTCAGAAGTTGAAGTGGTCGGAAGTGGAAATGTTCAATGGAGGCTATCGGTTGAATTTTACTCAGCAAAAGACAAAAGGAGTTGAATATATGCCTATATCAGAGCAAGCATATAATCTCTGTGGAGAGCCAAAAGAGGGTGAACTTTTGGTTTTTGCCGGACTTCCTGACCCTTCTTGGATAAACCGTCCTGTCAAAAAGTGGATTGAAGCTGCCGGAATCACCAAACACATTACCTTCCATTGTTTTAGGCACAGCTACGCAACCCTGCAACTGGCTGGAGGAACTGATATTTATACGGTCAGCAAAATGTTGGGACATACAAATGTGCGAACAACACAGGTGTATGCAAAGGTTGTTGATGAAAAGAAAGAGAAAGCTACAGAAACCATTAAATTGGATTTATCTCAAACAAAATAACCATTATTATACTTTGTAAGTATAGCCATCTGCGTAAAATCTGCGTGGGTGGCTTTTTGTTTTTATCTATGGTCTTTTCTTCTGACCATCTTATGATTCCTTTATGATTGAAGACATTATCATAAAAATCTACTACTGATATTCTCCACTATTCATGTTGATAATCAATGGGTAATCCTTATGATGATTATGTTTCGTTACTGCTTATTTATGTGATGTATTACACTATGAAATCAGTATGCGTAATCGCTGTTATTTTGCCGAAAAATCAAAAAACAAGTAGCAATATGAGTGAGAAGAACATTACATTTGAAGATTTACCCAAAGCAATGTCGTGGTTGATGGATAAATTGAATGAGCTGGATTCTAAAATAGATGGATTAAACAATCAGAATCAAAGCGTTCCAACCGAACAATGGATGAACCTTAAGGAATTGTGTGATTATATTCCCAGTCACCCGGCAGAGCAAACTGTATATGGCTGGACGAGTTGTCATCTAATCCCATTCCACAAAAGAGGGAAGCGTATCATGTTTCTAAAATCGGAAATTGACGAATGGCTCCATGCCGGCAAAATCAAATCTGATAAAAACTTGGAAGATGAAGCAGCCCAATTCATAAAGTCAAAAAGAAATACCAAATTCTAATGGATTCAACCAATTTATGCAATGCGCTCAGAATGGAATTTGAAGGGATCTTTGAAAACAAGATTCCTTTGGATGCTTTTCCTGCCAAAATTCAAGATATGATATTGGCTCTATCCCGACAAGAGAATTATTCCATAGAATATATGATGGCTTCTCTTTTGGTGGCAGTGTCAACCGCTATCGGCAACGCTGTCAATATTCGTATTCGTGGTGGATGGATTAGTAATCCTGCCCTTTATATGATATTGGTAGGTCGTCCCGGAATGGGCAAAACCCCACCTTTGGATTTTGCATTCCGTCCTATCCGAAAGCATGATGCCAAAATCATCAAACAATTTAAATTGGATATGGAGCATTATAATAGCTTGGTTGAAAACAATAAGGCTAAAAAAGACAAGTCCTCTTCATTGCCGGACAAACCAATTTTACGAAGAACCATCATATCCGATTTTACACCAGAAGCTTTAATGCGTGCGTTGGATGACAATCAGCGAGGTGTCGTGGTATATGTGGATGAAATTATGGGAATGTTTAATGCCGTGAATCAATATAGCAAAGGACAACTCATTGAGCAGCTATTGACAGCCTTTAGCGGAAAACCATTGGATATTTCAAGATGTAGCATCCCTGTACCTATTCATATAGAGCATCCTTTTATAAATATTGTCGGCACGATGCAAACGACACGTATGCACGAACTGATAGAGAAAGGATATAAAGACAATGGGCTGATAGACAGAATAATTTTTGTTTATCCATCGTCTCAGGAAATTTCAGATTGGGGGCTGGATGAAGAATCTTCCGTATCAACTTTTGGTAAATACTCATCAATGTGGGATTCTATTATAAATAAGGTAATTAGTTTGCCATTTATAGAGAATGAAGATGACAGAGCCATACATAATGTATTGGAATTTTCTTCGGAAGCCAAAGCCTATTTTACAAACTGGCGCAATAATGCAGTTCGGGCTGTTAATCAAATCCAAGATGATGGATTGGTGGATAGCAGAGTGATTAAAGCTCCCATGATTACGGCTCGTTTAGCTTTAGTCTTGCAAATCCTTCGTTGGGCTTGCGGTGAAGAACACAAGGATTTTGTGGATATTGACTCAACCAAATCTGCTATTGCATTGAGTGAATACTTTGAGAACTGTTATACCAACATTCAGAAATATATGTTGCGAGAGAGCGTTGAACCGCAAAAAAGAGAATTGCTTGATTGCCTTTCCGCAACTTTCACTACTGCCGATGCCATTCAAGCCGGAAAAGAAGTAGGGTTGTCGGAAAGGTCGGTAATGTATTCTTTGGTTAGCCTTGCTACGAATAAGGTTATCAAGAAAGTAAAGCGAGGTGAATATGAGAAGCTGCAATAAACGACACCTTTTGCAGTTTGCAGTTGTTGCAGTTTGCACTTTGCGCTGACATAGGATTTCTGCAAAACTGCAATAAGTGCAAACTGCACGGACTGCAATAACAAAATGAAGAAGTATGGCTGAATATAGATTTTCTCTTCAAAAATATAAGCGTGGGTCAAAACTTTCATGCCCGAAGTGTGGAAAGAAACAATGTTTTGTCAAGTACATAGATAGCCAAGGAGAAATAACCTTTCCTGATTATGTAGGCAGATGTGACCATGAGCAATCTTGCCAATACCATTACACTCCATCGGATTATTTTCATGATAACCCAATGGTAGTGGATTACAACAAGGATAACTTCATTGAAGCCGATAAGCCTAAGCCCAATTTACTGCCTCCAACCTCTTTTGTTGACAATGAACTAATGAAACGTACTCTTACTAACTATGGTATGAATCCATTGTACATCTACCTGTCTGGGATGTTGGGTAAAGATGAGACTT
>ERZ778517.227-NODE-227-length-66477-cov-7.353768_pt1 | contig 66477 bp, 48 predicted proteins | sample MGYA00510341_ERZ778517 | MGnify/ENA primary metagenome ERZ778517 (study PRJEB29527, sample SAMN07138964) | mouse gut metagenome | material: feces | host: mouse | place: China:Nanjing | collected 2016-01-25 ...
GCAGACCCGTGCAGAGGAAATATGCCGCCAGTGCGGCGCACGGGTCGCGCGGGAGCAGGGAGAATATAAAATCTTCTCTGCTCGATTATATTGACAAGAACCTGCTGAAAAAGTAAGATTAGAATGTATTGTTGTCTGGGAAATAACCGCCAGTCCGGCTGGACCGCTCTGGCGTAAAGGAGCTGACATTTATGTATAGAAAAAGTACGATCTTACTGGTGGACGATGAGGAAATGATCAAGCGGAGGCTGAGAGATGTGATCGCGGATGATTATGAAGTGCTGGATGCGTCAAACGGGCAGGAGGCACTGGAGATCCTGGCGGCAAATATCGATAGAGTAGCGGTGATCGTGCTGGATCTCATCATGCCGGTCATGGACGGTTTTCAGTTCATGGACGAGTTTCGCAGGCATCAGGAGTATGACAATATTCCGGTGATCGTTGCCACATCCAACGAGGACTGGCACTCTGAGAAGAAATGTCTGGAAGCGGGCGTCTGGGATTTCGTCATGAAACCGTACAATCCGGTGCTTCTGCAGTTTCGGATCCGGAATGCGATCGACAAGAGCCGCATGATCATGACGGAGCGGGACGCTGTCACGGGGCTTTTTACAAGGTTCAAATTTTACCGGGAAGTGCGGCTGCTGCTGTCGGAGGAGAACGAGGAGACACTTGCGCTTGTGCGCTTTGACATAGACCGCTTTAAGATGATCAATAATTTTTACGGCGCCAGGGAGGGTGACAGGGTACTGCAGAGTGTCGCTTCAGAGCTGCGCAGGATCTCTATGGTTTTTGACAGGTTTGTCTATGGGCGGATGGAAAATGATGTCTTTGCGGTGTGCATGCCTTTCCGGGAGGAAAATATCGATCTGCTGGTGAATGCGATACAGATCAATCTGCGGAAAGTGAACAAGGACTACAATATCAAGCTGTCATGCGGGGTGTATGTCATCAATGATGACACGCTGGATGTGTCTGAGATGTACGACAGGGCGTATCTGGCGGCAAAGAGCTGTAAGGGGAAGTTTGTCCAGAGTATTGTGTACTACGATGAGAGCATGATCGAGGATATGCGCCAGGAGCAGTTTATCATCAATGAGGTGAACCGCGCGATCGACGAGGAACAGTTTGAAGTCTATCTGCAGCCAAAGATCAACCTGGCGACAGACTGTTCGTATGGGGCGGAGGCGCTGGTGCGCTGGAACCACCCGGATAAGGGAATGATGTCCCCGGGCGAGTTCATACCGGTCTATGAGCGCAACGGCATTATCGGCAGGCTGGACCAGTATATGTGGCGCCAGGTCTGTAAGCTGCTGCGCAGGTGGCTCGATGAGGGAAGGCATCCGAACCCGATCTCGGTGAACGTGTCGAGGGTGAACATATATAATCCGCGGCTGGTACAGATCCTCAAGAAGCTGATCACAGAGTATCAGATCCCGGCGGAACTGCTAAATCTGGAGCTGACAGAGAGCGCGTTTATGGAAGACCAGGACATGATCATGAGGACGATGAGCAGCCTCCGCCAGCTGGGGTTTAAGATCATGATGGATGATTTCGGAAGCGGTTATTCGTCGCTGAATGTCCTGAAGGATATGGAGGTCGATTATCTGAAGGTGGACATGAAATTCCTGCAGGATCAGGAGCTGAACGGGAAGGGTGAGAAGGTGCTGACCTCTGTGATCCGCATGGCGAAGTGGATGCATCTGCCGTCGATCGTCGAGGGTGTTGAGACACTTGAACAGGTGGATTTTCTCAAATGCATCGGCTGCGAGTACGCGCAGGGATACTACTATGCGAAGCCGATGTCAGTGGCTGATTATGAGGCGTTCATCGCAAAGGAGGAGGCGATGGGGGCGAAGGCCGGCACGGACGAGAACATCGCGATCATCAATGAACTGTGGAATACACGTTCGAACACCAGCAGGCTTTTTGATCTGCTCGAGACACCGATCGCAGTTTATGAGTACAGGCATGGGAAACTTGAATTGCTCAGAACAAATGTTCGATACGACAGCGACATCGTGTTTGACAAGGATATCAGCGAGCAGGAATACGCCCGCAGGGTGCAGGCGGAGAGGGAACTTCTGAGTCAGGCTTTTGCAAAGATCGTGCGCGGGGACTTCTGCGGACCGATGGAATATGAGCTTGCGGCTGACATCTGGTACCGGATGACGGTGAAGGTCATCGGAAAGCGGGCGGACACCATGATCATGATGGTCACATTTTTTGAGATCAGTGAATATAGAATAAAGAGGGAGGCAGAATGGAAGTAAGGCGGATGTATGAGGAGATGGGGTTTGCAAAGCTCGATACGGACAGGGAGGTACGGACAGGCTTTCCCGAGGTGATCTACTGTGCGGGAAAGCCGGATGAGTATCTGGTGTCGATCTTTCGAAAGATGTATGAGAAATACGGTGAGGTTTTTGGAACGAGGGCGACTGAAATGCAGTATGAACTGGTGCGCAGGGAGCTTCCGCAGGTACAGTATGACCCGGTCTCAAGAATACTGAGGATAGAAAAGGACCCGGAGGAAAAGGCGGCGAAGCGGATCGGAAGGATCGCGGTCTGCACGGCAGGTACGGCAGATATCCCGGTAGCGGAGGAGGCGGCGCAGACCGCGGAATATTTTGGCAGCTATGTTGATCGGGTTTACGATGTGGGTGTGAGCGGCCTGCACCGTCTGCTGGCACATGCTGAGGTGATACAGGAGGCAAACTGTGTTGTGGCAGTGGCTGGAATGGAGGGCGCACTGGCGAGCGTGATCGGGGGACTGGTCAGCAATCCGGTCATAGCGGTACCGACTTCCATAGGGTACGGGGCGAGTATGCATGGCCTGTCCGCACTGCTGACGATGATCAATTCCTGTGCGAACGGTATCGCGGTAGTGAATATCGATAACGGGTATGGTGCAGGTTATATGGCGACACAGATCAACCGCCTTGCGCAGGGGCAGGATACAAAAGGGAACAGGAGAGATTCAGGGCAATGAGGAGAACACTATATTTGGAATGCTATTCTGGGATCAGCGGGGATATGACAGTCGGCGCCCTGCTGGATCTGGGGGCGGACAGAGAGGCAGTTGACAGGGCGGTCGACAGCATCAGGCCGTTTGTGCCGGGATTTGATGTCGCGGTGACGAGGGTGCAGAAGGCAGGCATTGACGCCTGCGACTTTCATGTGATACTGGACAGGGAACATGAAAATCATGACCATGATATGGAGTATCTGCATGGAGAAGGGCATCACCATGAGCATGGACATGGAGAAGGGCATCACCATGAGCATGAAGCGCACGGACATGGGGAAGGGCATCACCATGAGCATGAGGAGCATGGACATGGGGAAGGGCATCACCATGAGCGCCATCACACGCACACGGGGCTTGTAGAAATAACAGATGTTCTGAATAAGGCAAAGCTTACGGACGGCGCAAGAGTCCTGGCGGTAAAGATCTTTGGCATTCTTGCCGAGGCGGAGTCCAGGGCGCACAATAAGCCGATAAACGAGGTGCACTTTCATGAGGTTGGGGCAGTGGATTCGATCGTGGACATCATGTCCGCAGCCGTGTGTCTGGATTCCCTGAAAGAAAAATATAATATAACAGATGTTGCGGTGTCGGAACTGTACGAGGGGCACGGCAGTGTGCGCTGTCAGCACGGCATTCTGCCTGTTCCGGTGCCTGCGACGGCAAATATCATGGAGACTTACGGTCTGCCAGTACACTTTATGGAGATGCAGGGAGAGTTTGTGACGCCGACGGGTGCGGCGATCGCCGCGGCAGTCAGGACGGCAGATCATCTGCCGGGCAGGTTCAGGGTGCTGGCAGGCGGTGTTGGCGCTGGCAAGAGAAACTATGAGAAGGCGAGTATCCTGCGTGCGATGATCGTGGAGGCGCTGGAGGAACGGGGAGATGTCATCTACAAGCTTGAGTCCAACATTGACGACTGTCCGGGGGAGGCGTTGGGCTATGTGATGGACAGGCTGTTTGATGCGGGGGCGAGAGATGTGTACTATACGCCGATATACATGAAAAAGAACAGGCCGGCATACCAGATCAATGTGATCTGTAAAGAGCAGGATATCTCAGGACTGGAGCAGATCATCTTTCGTGAGACGACGACGATCGGCATCAGGAGAGTGGAGATGGAGCGGACCGTGTTAGAACGCGAACAGCGTGTAGATAGCACTAGTTTGGGAATGATCGAAGTGAAGGTGTGCGGTGACAGGGTATATCCCGAGTACGATGCGCTGGCAGCGGTCTGCAGGGAACAGGGCATTCCGTTTCCTGAAGCGTACCACAGGGTGTTCGCGGAGCTTAACAGGGATATCAGGTTGAGGGAAAAGGAATGTCTGAGAGAAAGATAACAACAGTAATTTTTGATTTGGACGGAACACTTTTAGATACATTGGAAGATCTGAAGAATGCAACGAACTATGCGTTGAAGCAGTGCGGCATGCCGGAGCGGACCTTGAGCGAGGTCAGGCAGTTTGTGGGAAACGGCGTGCGCAACCTGATGATCCGCGCAGTGCCGCAGGGGGAGCGGAATCCTGACTTCGAGCGCGCGTTTGGGATCTTTAAGGCGTATTATGGAGAGCACTGCAATGATGCGACAAAAGCATATGACGGGATACCGGAACTTTTGCAGGAATTAAAAAGCGCTGGTTATGCGATGGCGATCGTGTCCAACAAGATCGATTCGGCGGTACAGGATCTGAACAGCAGATATTTTCCGCAGGTTGATGTCGCGATCGGCGACCGTGAGAACCTGAAGAGAAAGCCGGAGCCGGACAGTGTATTTCTCGCGCTGGAGGAGCTTGGCAGGACCAGGGAGGAGGCTGTCTACGTCGGGGACTCCGATGTGGATCTTGCGACGGCACGGAATGCAGGACTTCCCTGTATCAGTGTACTGTGGGGGTTCCGGGACAGGGAATTTCTGGTGGAACACGGCGCGATAACGTTTGTGGAGGATCCTATGGAAATAACAGGCGTTTTGTCACGTATGAACAAATGTTAGAAAGCATGCGGTACTGTGTTTTTATGCGCAGACCTGTGCAGGGGAAGCTGTGCGGCAGGAATAGCGGGGCAGACAGATGAGATTGTATGATAAAAAGAAAATAGACTGGAACAACATATTATTTAACAATCGGGCGTTATTTTTACTGCTCGTTCCGATCATCGTTGAGCAGCTGCTCAATTCCTTTATGGGAATGGTCGATACGATGATGGTGTCAACGGTCGGAAGTGAGGCGATCTCCGCCGTTTCGCTGGTGGATTCCTTTAACAACCTGGTGGTTCAGGTATTTTCGGCGATGGCTGCAGGAGCTGCGATCATCTGCTCGCAGTATCTTGGAAGCGGCGATGAGCGGGCTGCCAACAATGCGGCCAGACAGGTCGTGCTCACAGTGGCTGTGATCGCGCTGACGGTTCTGCTGGTCTGCCTGCTCGGAAGGGAGCGCCTGCTGCGGTTTATCTTTGGCGAGGTGGAGGACGGGGTGATGGCAGGATGCCTGGTCTATTTTCTCATCACAGTCCTCTCGTATCCGTTTCTGGCGCTGTTCAGCGTGGGAGCGGCGCTGTTCCGGGCTGGAGGAAACTCCAGATTTCCGATGAAGGTGTCAGTGATCTCCAATATTCTGAATATCGCCGGCAATGCGGTGTTCATCTATGTATTTCGCTGGAGTGTGGCAGGGGCGGCGCTTGCCACATTGATATCACGTGTTTTTTCTATGGCGGTCATATTTTATCATCTCAGAAAGCCCAGACAGGTGATCGTGATCAGGGATTACGGTCAGATCAGACCAGACATGCCGCTGGTCTGGAAGATCATGGCGATCGGTATCCCGTCGGGTGTCGAGAACGGCATGTTTCAGTTCGGAAAGCTGGCGATCCAGTCGACGGTCTCCACGATGGGGACGGTGGCGATCGCGGCGCAGGCGATGACTAATATTATGGAGAGCCTGAACGGCGTGTTTGGCGTCGGCGTCGGTATCGGGCTGATGACGGTAGTCGGGCAGTGCATCGGGGCGGGCAGGAGAGAGGAAGCAAAGTATTATATCGTGAAGCTGACAGGTATCGCATGGGCTGGGATCCTCGCGTCGTGTCTGTTCGTCTTTGCGATCACGAAGCCGGTCACCTGGCTTGCCGGCATGGAGACGGAGGCGGCAGCGATGTGTCTTGAGATGGTTCTGGCGATCACGATCATGAAGCCGCTTGTGTGGACAGGATCGTTTGTCATAGCCTATGGACTGCGCGCGGCAGGCGATGTGCGTTTTTCCATGATCGTATCCACGATCACGATGTGGTGCTGCAGGGTGGCGTTGTGCATCTTTCTCGTCAGGGTATATCATTTCGGGCCGATGGCGGTGTGGATCGGCATGTTCGCGGACTGGACAGTCAGGGCGGTCATTTTTTGCTGGCGTTTTCAGAGTGGACGATGGCTGCATGGCATGAAAGCGGGGTGACAGGCAATGCGGATCGCGATCTGTGACGACGAGGAGGCGCAGCGCCTGCTGATCCAGAGATACGTGGAGGCGTGGGCGGCTGACAATAAGGTGGCGCTGGAGACGGAGCTCTTTGCCAGCGGCGAGAGTTTCTGGTTTGCATGGGAGGATGACAGCAGTTATGACCTGCTGATCTTCGATATCGAGATGGGGCAGCTGAATGGGATGGAGCTTGCCGCCGGGATCCGCCGGAAGGACGAGGACATTCCCATCCTGTTCGTGACAGGCTACGACAGCTATATGGCGCAGGGATTTGAGGTGGCGGCGCTGCACTATCTGCTGAAGCCGCTCCGCAAAGAGAAGCTTTTCACAGTGCTCGATAAGCTCAAAAAAATGAGGATGCGGAAGAAACAGGAGGAAAAGATCCTGTTCCGTGCGGAGGAGGGACCACTGTCCCTGCCGGCGTCAAAGATCTGGTATATTGAGGCGATGGCGCATCAGTGTATTCTGTACACAGAGGATACATCACATGTGTTATGCAGTTCGATCGGCGAGATGGTCAGGCAGTTGTGCGGCAGGCGGGAGTTTGTGCGCTGTCATCGTTCGTATCTGGTGAATGTGCAGCACATCTCCGCGATCGTGAAGCCGGAGCTGGTTCTGGACGACGGGCGCAGGATCCCGGTGAGCCGGAGCGCGGAGAAGGAGGTCGGCAGGGTGTTTATCGAGTTGTATAAGGGATGATGGGATGATGTGGGAAATAGCAGGAATCATGATCATATTGTTGGCATTGATCCTCGTCAATCTGATGCTGTGGCGTTTTGCGATGCCCAGATATGTGAAACACAGGATCGCGCGATTTCAGGATGAGCTGGTCAACAGGCATTATGACGAGGTGGAGACGATGTACCGCACGATGCGGGGCTGGCGGCACGATTACCACAACCACATCCAGACCCTGGCGGCGTATATGAGCATGGGACAGTATGAGGAGGCGTCCGGATACCTGGAACTTCTGGCGGAGGATCTGGCGAAGGTGGATACCTTGCTGCGGACGGGCAATGTGATGGTGGACGCGATCTTAAACAGCAAGCTGACGCTGATGCGGGAGAGGCAGATCCGTGTAGATGCCACTGCCGCAGTGCCGGGTAAGATCGCGGTTCCGGATATCGAGTTGTCCGTTCTGATCGGAAACCTCCTGGACAATGCGATGGAAGCATGCATGAAGCTGCCCGAGGAGGAGCGATTTATCCGCATCTATATCGATGTCATCAAGAAACAGCTCTACATCTGCGTCACCAATTCCATGGATGGCATGGCGCGGCGGAGGGGGAGTTCTTTTCTCTCTGACAAGCAGGGAAATCACGGTTTCGGGCTGCTGCGGATCGATGAGATCGTGGCGCATCACGGCGGATATCTCAACCGAAAGGCAGACGACGGGGTGTTTGCGACGGAGGTGATGCTGCCGCTGGTTCCTGGGTAATTCTTTCAGGCATATGGGTGCCTGAATGTACCTGCATGCGCAGGCGGAACTGTCTGCGTGTTTACATATGTTTGCAGCAATGTTAAAATGGTTATACAAATACAGTTTTGGAGGGGAAGGAAAATGAGGCGCAAGTTCAATGTCACAGGTTCCTGCAATCCGCAGCGTCATTACATGGTCAAGCTTGATGACAGATTAAAAAGGATCAAGGAAGAGTACGTAGACGAGGGGGCGTATTTTGTTATCAATAAAGGGCGGCAGTATGGGAAGACTACGGTATTAAATGCATTGAAGCGGTATTTAAAAGCGGATTATATTGTTTTGCTGCTGGATTTTCAGGAAGTTGAGACAGCTAGTTTTGCAAACGGAGCAGTTTTTTCGCAGTCTTTTGCCAGAAAGTTATCCATAGCGTTTCGTGGAATTGAAGCGGAAGGCAAAGAGCAGCTGCAGAAAATGCTGCTGGATTTTAGACAGGATAGTCCAGATGGTGGGTTAGATAAGCTTTTTGAATGCCTTTGCAGTATGTGTGAAAACAGTATGCAGCCAATCGTACTGATGATCGATGAGGTTGACAGTGCGAGCAACAATCAGGTGTTTATCGACTTTCTGGCACAGTTAAGGGGTTATTACCTGAAGCGGGATACGATGCCGATTTTTCATTCCGTAATTCTGGCAGGAGTATATAATATTAAAAATCTGAAGTTAAAATTGCATGCCGAATCAGAGCACCAGTACAACAGCCCGTGGAATATTGCGGCGGATTTCAAAGTAGATATGAATTTTCTGGCAGATGAGATTGCAGGTATGCTTGAAGAGTACGAGACGGATCATCATACCGGAATGCGCCTGCAGGCGGTGGCGGAGGAGATTTATGCGTATACATCAGGGTATCCGGTTCTCGTGTCAGGGATCTGCAAATATATCGATGAGGATATTTCCGATCCAGACAGTTTTGATCATATAGAGGAGGCATGGTCGGCAGAAGGAGTAGAACAGGCTGTAAAAAAGATGTTAATTGAAAATGCTCCGTTGTTTGAGAGCATGATCCGGCATCTGGACGAGTACCCGTCCATGAAGCAGATGTTTCATGCGATGCTGTTTCAGGGAACGGAGTTCTCGTACAATCCGGATACGAAGGAGATCAATCTTGCGTGTATGTTTGGCTATGCGGTTGGCAGAAAGGGGAAAGTGCGGATCGCAAACCGCATCTTTGAGACGCGGCTCTACAATTATTTCCTTTCGGAGGAGGAACTGTCAAGTGTGATCGGAAATATGGCACAGCGTGACAAGAGCTATTTTGTCCATGACGGGCGGCTTGATATGGATATGACACTGAAAAAATTTGCGGAGTATTTTGTGGACATTTATGGGGCAAATGATGATCAGTTTCTGGAAGCCAATGGGCGGAAGATTTTCCTGATGTTTTTGAGGCCGATCATCAACGGCACAGGCAATTACTATATTGAGGCGCAGACCAGGGATGCGCGGCGCACGGACGTGATCGTGGATTATCTCGGCGAGCAGTTTGTCATTGAACTAAAAATATGGCATGGTGCAGAGTACAATGAGAGAGGTGAAAAACAGCTCACGGATTATCTGGAATATTATCATAAAGAGAGAGGGTATCTGCTCAGTTTTAATTTTAACAGGAATAAGCAAACAGGAGTCAGCGAGATTCGGATCGGGGATAAGGTGATCGTAGAGGCAGTTGTCTAAGCATGATCGATAGCAAAAAGAGCTTGAAATGGGAGTAAAATTCCATTTCGAGCTCTTTTGGTTTTAGAGAATATGTACCTTTTTGAGGATAGGATTTTGTTCTTTAATGTTTTCCATTTGTGCAGAGAGAGCCACCATTCGTGCAAAAAATGAAATAGTACCTCCCGGTGTGCTATACTGATAAAAATAAAGCAGAAACGGAGGTTGGGGTACAATGCTCTACATGGGACATATTTTCGAGGACAGGAAACGGCGTAAATACGGGCTGTTCAGTAATTTCATCTACAGCATGAGATCGGCAAAGGAGTGGGACAAGAAGCTATTCTGGGCGCAGCTACTGATGGTGGTTCCGAATGTGGCGGCGTCGCTTCTGGGCACGTATCTCCCGTCGAGGTTAGTGTCTGATCTGACGGCGCAGATCGGGATATCGCGGCTGATGTTGGAGCTGGTGGTGATCTGCGTGGTCATGTGGCTCGGCAACGCGGCGTTCGAGGTGATGCTCGAGTACTGTGAACTGGAGGGAAGCTTCATCTGCAACCATTACGCGAAAAAGTTTGTCCGCAAGATCATGGATGTGGATTATGACTATCTCGAGGATGAGGCGTTTCAGAAGGTGTCGGGAAATGCCTGGCGCGTGGCGCGCTTTGGGCAGGGGGTGTCGAACGCAGTCGTGGCGTTCCCGCAGTTTCTGTCCTTCCTGACAGGCGTCGTGGTCTATGGAATCCTGCTGATGCGCAGGAGTGTGCTCCTGCTCCTCATCACGATGTTCTCTGTCAGCGTGAGTCTCTGGCTGCTCGCCGTCGCGCGGAAGAAGCATGCACAGTATTATGAGAAACTGGCGCTCTCCGCGAAAAAGTCGGGCTATATCACGGCGCAGGCGACAGACAGCGCGGCGGGCAAGGATATCCGCATCTATCACCTGATGGACTGGTTTCTGGAAAAATATGACGAAGCGCTGCAGGAGATCGGCAGGGTTTACGGGATTATCCACGACTGGTATACGTTCCGCAACCTGTCGCACGCGCTGCTGCAGCTGCTCGTGGACGGCGCTGCATTCGGATTGCTGGCACACATGCTTGCAGTCGGAGAGATCACGGCGGCGGAGTTTGTGTTCTACATCGGTCTGGTGAGTGGATTTTCCCTTTACTTCGAAGAGATGCTGCGCCAGGTGATGAGTTTTAACAACACAAGTGCATCCATCAGTTATCTCAGGGAGTTTCTGGAGGTGGAGGACCGCTGGAACCGCGGTGAGGGCATCGGCGCGGCGCGGATGGAGCAGATCCGGAAGGATCCGGTGAAGCTGGAATTCCGGAATGTGTCATTTACATATCCGGGCAGTGGGCAGCCGACTCTGAAAAATATCAGTGTCGTGATCCGGCCGGGTGAAAAGATCGCGCTGATCGGTTTGAACGGTGCCGGAAAGACGACGCTGGTCAAACTGATGTGCGGATTTTACCATCCGACGGAGGGGGAGATCCTGCTCAATGATATTCCGATCGAACAGTTTAGCAAGGACGAATACTACAGTCTGGTGTCTGTGCTGTTTCAGGATTCCACGATGATGGCACTGTCGCTGGATGAAAACCTGACAGGACAGGATCCGGATGAGATCGACAGGAAACAGCTGGAGCAGGCATTGAAGCTCTCGAATTTTGAGTCCGTCTACGAAAGACTGACGGAAAAGGGGAGGACGCCGCTGGTCAGGGAGATCAACAAGACGGCGGCGGATTTCTCGGGCGGTGAAAAACAACGACTGTTATTTGCAAGAACATTGTATCAAAATACGCCTCTGGTCATTCTCGACGAGCCGACAGCCGCACTGGATCCGATCGCGGAAAACGAGCTGTATCTGAATTACGGCAAGTCGATGGAGGGCAGGACGAGCATATATATTTCGCACCGCCTGTCGAGCACCCGGTTCTGCGACCGGATTCTGCTGCTCGAGCACGGGGAGATCATCGAGGAGGGAACGCACGAGAGCCTGCTTGCGGGCAGGACGCGCTATGCGGAGCTTTTTGAGATACAGAGCCAGTACTATAAGGAAGAGAGTGAGCGGAAACGCAGAAGTGAGCTGATGGATGACGCTTATGAGGCGAGGGCGGAGAGAAGAGGTGTGTTCGATGAGTAAAGACTGGAAAAAGATCGGTTCCCTGCTTGGGAATCTGGCAGAAAACCATAAGGATGTGCTGTTCAGCATGGTCGGGTTGTCCGTCGTGAAGGGAATCCGTCCATTTATATCCGTCATCCTGATGGGAATGCTGGTCGATGCGGCATATGCGGGGGTGGAATTCTCGGAAATGCTGCACGATATAACAGCCGGTGTAGGCGGTATCTTTCTGCTGGCGGCGGCTGACGGTGTACTGACCATGTTCTTTAACAGAAAGCTCGAGTACATGCAGGAGATCCAGGCTCGTCCGCTGAACCAGAAGAGCATGAAGATGGATTACGAGTATCTGGAGGACTCCGACGTCCACGAGATGCGCCAGAGGATCGAGCGCATGGGCGGCTGGAGTCTCACAGCGCGTGTGCTGAGTCAGATGCATAAAATACTGAACGCTACAGTTACGGTGGTCATGGCAGTGTTTGTGGCCGTTCCGATGTTTGTCCGCAGCAGCCATCCGCTGTCGGAGGGATTTGTAGGCTCGTGGCTGTTGTCGGTGCTGCTGGTCGCTGTCATACTGGCGCTGGTGTTTGTCGAGTTCAGACTGGGGATCTATCTCCATGAGAGGGAGGCCGACGCCAGGAAGGAGATGGCAGGCTGTGAGGCAAAAAATAAGTATTACTTGGATATCTTATCTGGTTGTGAGGAACAGAAAGATCTGAGGAGCTGCAGACAGCAGAGGCTGTATGAGCGGGAGTTTGAGGAGTCGGCGGCGGGGATCAAGACGGTTGTGGACAAAATGGCGCATTTTAATACCCTGAATATCTTTTCGCAGCGCACGATCGCGGCGTTGACGGGGTTTCTTGTCTATGCGTTTGCGGGGCTGCTCGCCTGTGCGGGCATGATCAGCGTCGGCGGTGTCGTCACGTATGCGGCGAGTATCCTCAAATTCACGGAGGGCATGGGACGGCTCGTGTATGTGCTGAGCTGGCTTGGCGGGAATGTGGCGTTTGCGGGAGATTATCTGGATTATATGGCGCTGCCGCAGCGCAAGCGCGAGGGCTGCATACCGCTGGAAAAGCGCAGGGACAACCGTTTCCTGGTGGAGTTTGACCATGTGTCCTTCCGGTATCCGGGCAGTGATGCCTATGTGATCCGGGATCTGAGCCTTAAGTTCGAGATCGGGGAGAAGATGGCGATCGTGGGCAAAAACGGTTCGGGAAAGACGACGTTCATCAAACTGCTCTGCCGTCTGTACGATGTGACGGAGGGCTGTATCCGGGTGAACGGCATCGATATCCGCAAATATGATTATGCAGAGTACTGTGACCTGTTTGCGGTGGTGTTCCAGGATTTCCAGGTGTTTGCGTTTCCGCTTGGGGAGAATGTGGCGGCAGGATCTGACGTGGACAGCGCGCGCGCAGTCGATGCGCTGGACAGAGCCGGAGTGGGGGAGCGGTACCGCGCGCTGCCGGATGGACTGGATACCAGTGTTGGAAAGGAATTTGACGAAAACGGCGTGGCGTTCTCTGGCGGCGAGAAGCAGAAGATCGCGATCGCGCGCGCCATATACAAAGATGCTCCGTTTGTCATCATGGACGAGCCGACTGCCGCGCTCGACCCGGAGTCCGAGTGCGAGGTGTACGCCGGTTTTGACAGGATGGTCGGGAACAAGACATCGATCTATATCTCCCACCGCCTTGCCTCGTGCCGCTTCTGTGAGGATATCCTTGTATTTGACAAGGGGAAGGTGGTTCAGCGCGGCAGGCACGAGGAGCTGGAGCGGCAGGAAGGTCTGTACAGGGAACTGTGGGATGCACAGGCACAGTACTACATCTAGATAGGCCTTTTGGGCAATTGTTTTCAGCGGAAAGATGTGCTATACTTGAAGCAGTAAACTATGGTTTATACCATTCGCATAAATGACAACTTTTGTTCAAAGGGAGATAAATTATGAGCGGGGAACAGAATTATGATGAAGCCGTCAAGGCAATAAAAACGGCAATATTACAAAGCCAATATGACGCTGCAAGAGCCGTGAACGAGAAACAGCTGATGCTCTATTACGGCATTGGCAAATACATATCCTTAAATTCCCGGAACGGATTCTGGGGTAAAGGCGCGATTGACTTTATCAGTGAACAATTGGATAAAGAGATGCCTGGGCTTCGGGGATTTACATCTCGAAATCTTCGGTATATGCGGACATTTTATGAAGAATGGAAAATGCTGGATTTTATTGGACAATCCGAAAAGAATGTTGAAGAAAAAACTGCAATTCAGTTAATTTGGAACTTGCAAGTTCCAAATTGCCAGGATTTTCCGATAGACGCATTTCTGCATATAGGGTTCACTCATCACAGAGTGATACTTGGAAAAATAAAAAATTTGGAAGAACGTCTTTTTTATATCAGGCGGTGTGCCAATGAGCATTTTACTGTGGAAGCATTGAAAAGTAGTCTTACCGCAGATGATTACCATCATCAGGGGAATTTGTCAAACAACTTTGCGCGGACACTTCCCGCAGGGCAGCAGGCACTAAAAGCTATAGGAGTATTCAAAGATGAATATTTGCTTGACTATATCAATGTGGAGGAGTTGAATGTCAGGGAAAAAGCTGATATTGATGAAAAGGTCGTGGAAAATGCTATTATTCATAATGTAAAGAATTTCATTCTGACTTTCGGAAAAGACTTTGCATTTATTCGCAACCAGTATCACCTGGATGCCTTTGGTGCGGAAAGCCCTGCCGGATATTGAAGATTTGAAGAAACTGCTTGACGAAAACGATGAATAAAGCCTGTGGAGGAAGTCAGGGCGGCGGCAGAACGGGAAATTCAGTTTGATGAAGATTTCCCAGAAATGTCGCCTGCAATGTACAAAGCATTCAGATGTCCCATAGCGCAGCGTAATAGGAAAAAGAAGGCATAGAAGTCGCTACTTCTCCGGGTACATCCACCCTGTGTAGTCCATGATCGCCATTTTTTCCTGATTGGCCTTGGTCTGGAGCGTCTCGTTGCGGTAGTCCCTGGGCGTGATCTGCATGGCTTCCATGAAGTGCCGGTTGAAGCTGGACACGGAGCGGAAGCCGACCATCTCAGAGATGTCAAGGATCGAGTGCTCCGTGCTGCGCAGCAGGTTGCACGCCTTGGTGATGCGCGTGTGGTTCAGGAAATCGAGCGGGCTGGTACCGATGATCGAGTGGAAGAGCCGTCTGAAATGCGTCGGGCTCAGACAGCAGATGTCAGCGAGATAATTCATGTCAAACTGTTCGGCATAATGGTCTTCTATGTAGTCCAGAACCGGCGAGAGTACCATGGCATTCTCGGGAGGCCGGCTCGTGAGCGTGGCCTCGAGGCCGCCCTTGCTCTGGATCCGGTCGAGCTGGATGCACAGCGACAACAGGAGCCCCATGGCGCTCTCCTGGTACTGGGGCTGCTGGTCTTCGATCTCGCGTATGATCATCGCCGTGAGATCGTAGATATAGGGATACTCCTCGCGGCTCAGAATGTGCCTGTATTCCTTGTAAGCGCTCAGCGACAGGTCAAACCCGCGGATCTGGGGCGCCATATTCTTGAACAGCTCCTGTGTGTTCAAAAACAGATATGACCAATGGCTCTGGGTGTCCGGGGAGCTGTATGTCGTGTGGGGGATATTGCGCGGGATACAGGTGATGTCCCCCTCTTTGAAAAAGAGCCTTTCCTTTCCGTTAAATTCCATATACCCGCTCTCCGAGTGGCACATGCCGATCTCCAGGCAATTGTGAAAATGCAGGTGTTTGCTGGGGATGTTCGAGATCTTCCAGTGTTCTCCTGACAGCAGGAGTACCGGAAAGTCGGATGGCAGATAGTAGCTGCGGTACTCGGCGACATCGTTCTTGGTTTTCGGCATCGTTATTTACCTCCAGTCTGATTTTTCTTTCTTTATCTATTTTAATGTATTTTTTTTATGTTTCTAATGTATATTTCACTATATTTCCCGCTTTTTCCTGAAATTTCGATGATTATGGTCATTTTTACATAATCACTGGAAATTTTTGGATAGACTTTATGTCCATACGAATCAAAAATAACCAGATTTTACCGCAGGTTCGGGACATCCTTGCCGGTAAAAACTGGAAAAACATAGTCATTCTGTATAAGGAAAAAAGAGAAAAAAACAAAATACTATGCATTTCGTCGACCTGCGGTTAAGAAAAGTATAACATAAATGGTCGTAAATGCATAGTATTTTCTTTCTTTTGGCTAGAAATAAACGGTAAAATGCACGAAAATGTATTTATAAGTTATAATTGTTTAGACAAAATAACGAAAGGATTACAGGAATGGAGGTTTTGGTATGGGTAAAACAAAAAACGGCAAAGAAGTTGCCGGCGGCAAAGAAGTTGCCGTGCATACAACCTGGAAGAACAGCTTCAAGAGAGACTGGCAGCTTTATCTGATGCTGTTGTTTCCGATCGTGATGGTGGTGCTCTTCAACTATGCATCGTATCCCGGCATGCGGATGATCTTTATGGATTACAAGCCTGCGAAGGGCTATGCGGGCAGCAAATGGGTTGGCATGGAGACGATCATCAAAGTATTTAAGGATGCGGATTTTCACCGTTCGCTGAAGAGTTCGATCGTATTCAATCTGCTGGATCTGGCAGTGGGGTTCCCGATGCCGATCATACTGGCGCTGATGCTGAACGAACTGCGGTATCCAAAGTTCAAGAAAGTGACACAGACGATCCTGTATCTGCCGCATTTCCTCTCATGGGTCATCATCGGAAGCGTGGCGTACACCATGTTCCGTCCCTCGACAGGTCTCGTCAATATCTTCCTGATGAACGCGGGGCTGATCGAGGAGGGGATCCCGTTTCTGACGGAGAAGTGGCACTGGGCAGTGACCTATCTGCTGATCGGCGTATGGCAGGGAATGGGCTGGGGCACGATCATCTATCTCGCGGCGATCACGGGCATCAGCGGCGATCTGTATGAGGCGGCGATGATCGACGGCGCGAACCGCTGGCAGCGGATGCTGCACATCACGCTGCCGGGCATCAAGAGCACGATCGTGACACTGCTGATCATGAACCTTGGCCGTGTGATGGGGAGCAACTTCGAGCGTCTCGACCAGTTTGGCAACTCGCAGGTGAAGGATTTCCAGTATCAGCTGGCGATCTACATATATGAGAAGGGTCTCCAGGGAAACAAGTTCAGCATGTCGACCGCGGTCGGTCTCTTCCAGTCGGTCGTAGGCCTGGCGCTGGTACTGCTGTCTGACTGGTTCGCGAAGAGACTTGGCGAAGAAGGTTTGTTATAGGAGGTGTGATATCATGGCAAAAAAAGAAGAAGTCGTCCGCGGTGCGGAGGTAAACAGCGACGGTAACCGGGCGATCAACAAGTTCAGGGTCAGCGATGCGGTGATCATGGTCATACTGGTGCTTTTGTGCGCAACCTGTGTGATGCCTTTTGTCCACCTGCTGGCAAAGTCGATCTCAGGCAATTCCTTTGTCATCGCTAAACAGGTCGCGTTCATTCCAAAGGGGATCAACTTTGACGCGTATGTGTCCATCTTCAAGGATGGAAGCATGGTGTCGAGCATGATATACAGCATCTATGTCACACTGATCTTCACGATACTCGGCATGCTTGTCTGTACCTGTGCGGCATATCCGCTCTCCAAGAAACGGTTGAAGGGCAGGACGTTTTTCACCTTTATCCTGATGTTCCCGATGTATTTCAGCGCAGGTCTGATCCCGTCATACCTGCTGTTCAAGGATCTGCATGTGCTCGACACGATGTGGGTGCTGATCCTGCCGCTGATCTACTCGCCATACAACATGCTGATCATGAAGACGAACCTGCAGTCCTCGATCCCGGACAGCCTGGAGGAATCCGCGTTCCTCGACGGTGCGACCAATTTCCAGATCCTGTGGAAGATCGTGCTGCCGCTGTCCAAGCCGATCCTCGCGACGCTCTCCCTGTTCTACGCAGTGGGGCGCTGGAATGCATATGCGGACAACAAGTACTATATCCGGTCCGAGGAGCTGAAAATGATCCAGTACAAACTGTCACAGCTTGTCTCGTCCGCTTCCGACGCGCAGACAGCGACACTCTCGGAGGGCGCGGCAGTGACGAGTACCCCGGAGGTATTGCAGGCGGCATGTATCATGTTCGTGACGATACCGATCATCTGTATCTATCCTTTTGTGCAGAAGTATTTTGTAAAGGGAACGATGGTCGGCGCGGTAAAAGGATAAAAAAGGATAAAACGATCAATGATAGTATTCCCACAAGGCGGGTTATGCTATAGATTTTTAAAGGAGGAATCATTATGAACAAGAAGGCTTTTAAGAGAATGACAGCACTGGCACTGACAGGCGTTATGGCAATGGGCACACTGACAGGCTGCGGCGGTTCGGGCGACGATGCCAGCACATCTGCGGACAATACGACAGCTCCTGCGGACAACAGCAGCGCGTCTTCGACAGACAACAGCGCGTCAGCTTCGACAGACGAGGCGAAGACAGAGACGCCCGCGACGGACGATTCCGGCGTAGCCGGTATTGAGGGCTGGGAGGCATTTGCGGAGAATGTCACCTTGAAGATCCCGGTGTATGACAGGGGCGCGGAGGGCGTTCCCAACGTGAGCGACAACTACTGGACAAAATGGATCCAGGAGAACTTTGGCGACAAGTACAATATCACTGTAGAGTTTGTGCCGATCACGCGTACAGATGTACTGACATCTTACTCACTGCTGGCAGCGGCGGAGGATCTCCCGACGATCCTGATGGAGTACGACTATCCGAAGCAGGCGCAGTGGGCGGCGGACGGATATCTGACCACCTATGATATCGATGAGTTTGCGAAGGTTGCGCCTACATACTACCAGAGAATGGTAGATCTGGATCAGCTTGGCTACACAGAGATGAACGGCGACAGATACTTTGTGCTGGCTGAGAGACCGTACTATGATACAGGGTATACATTTGTGACGTTCTATCGCAAGGACTGGTTAGACCAGATCGGCTATGACGCGTATCCTGAGACATGGGCAGAGCAGAAGGAGATGTACCAGAAGCTGATCGATGAGGGGATCTGCGAGCACCCGCTCGGCGGCCACATGGTGACAGGCGCGGGCGTTGACCAGAACTATGCGTTCAGGACATATCCGTTGGACGAGGAGAACTGGGCATGCTACGGCGATTATGCGATCCCGGCGCTCGGCGATGCGGCGAACAAAGAGTTTATCAGGAGAGAGAATGAGAAGTACCAGTTAGGATTCCTGAATCCGGAGTACTATGTAACAGATCTCGAGACGGAGAAGGCATCTTTCGTAAGCGGGCAGATCTTCCAGTTTGCAGGGTATATCTCTGCGGATGTGGATTTCCTGACAGCGCTCTATGAGCAGGAACCCAATGCAGAGGTAGCAGTTCAGTTCCAGGCGGAGATCGACGATCCGGACGGCGGTACGGTGTCGGCTTACCGCGCGGACAATCCGTTCGGTATGATGATCGGCTTCTCTTCACAGGCGACAGAGGATGAGATCAAGGCCGCATGGATGTACATGGAGTGGATGACGCAGGAGGAGAACCTCTTCACGATGCAGTGGGGTATCGAGGGCGAGAACTACAACATGGGTGACGACGGACTTCCTGTCCCGGTGGCAGACTACAGCGGCGACTGCAAGCAGGGCTTCAACAATTCCAAGGATTACTGGTGTGTGACGATCGAGGCGAGAAATGCCGGTACGATCGAGGAGATCATCGAGGCAAGCTCACCGAAGAACCTGCCGGTAGACCTGACACAGCAGCTGATCGACAACTACTACAGGAAAGTGAAGCTGGCGGAGAACGGCCGCGCAGTCAGCGATTGCAACTTTGCAGTGGTGCTGGATTCCGTAGGCGAGTATCAGGCTTCCCTGCTTGAGCTCTATACAGAATACAGAGACCAGCTGACCATGTGCGCACCGGAGGAGTTCGACGCACTGTATGACGAGCTGGCACAGAAGTACGCGGACGCAGGCTTCCAGGAGATCGTTGATGAGAGAAAGGAAGCTTATGAGGCTGGACAGTCCACAAAGCTTCAGTAAGGGATCAGTGATCGTAGCGAGACACACGACCGCATAAGGAACAGAGAATATAGCCCCCAGCATATGTTGGGGGCTGTATTTGAAAACAGACTGGCCGGATTGAGCGCTTTCGAAAGCATTCCGGTGTTTTCATCGGAGCATTTTCGAAAGTGTTTCATCGGGATCGTTCACCTGTTCTTCAACGGAGCGGGGATCATGTGCCCGGATCAGACAGGCATGAGCAGAGCATTACAGTTGATGGGCACTGGCAAACATTTCGTGCAAAAATCTGCAGCGTATGGTAAAAAATGATAAAATGAATATACAAGGAGGAATTTGCGATGTTGAGATTAGCGTATGACAAACAGGAAATTCTGGAGGTGATCGACAAGATTGTAAAACGGACGATGAAAATGGATCTGACATGGGACTGGCCGTGCGGGGTGGCGTACTTTGGCATTGCCGATGCCTATGAAAAGACTGGAAATGAGGAGTATCTGAAACTTTTAAAGGACAGGGTGGATGAGCTGATCGACCTGGGACTTCCGAAAGTGTGGACAGTCAACGCGTGCGCGATGGGGCACTGTCTGATCACGATCTACAAGGCGACCGGCGAGCAGAAGTACTGGGATATCGTGATGAGCAAGATCAATTATATCAGAAAAGATGCGCTCCGCTTCGGGGACAACGTACTGCAGCACACGGTGTCCGCCAACAATGATTTTCCCGAGCAGTGCTGGGCGGACACGCTCTTTATGGCGGCATTCTTCCTGCTGCGGGTCGGTGTGGAGCTCGCCGACGAGGAGATCATCGGGGACGCGCTGAATCAGTACTATTGGCATATCAAATATCTGCAGGATCCGGACAGCGGTTTGTACTATCATGGATATGACAATATCGCGAAGGACCACATGTCGGGATTTTACTGGGGGCGTGCCAATGCGTGGGCGGCGTTTACCATGTCGCAGGTGGGGGATATCCTTCCCAAATGCTATCTGTATCCGAAGTACATGGATGTGGCAGGTTCCCTGAATGAACAGTTGTCCGCGATCAAGCTGCTCCAGACAGAGAACGGTCTGTGGAGGACGATACTGGATGACGAGAGTTCTTATGAGGAGATCTCGGCGTCCGCGGGAATCGCGGCGGCGATGGTCTCAAGGGCAAATCCCCTGCACTCGAAATATATCAACAGATCGATCAGGGGGATGCTTGCCAATGTCAGCCCCGATGGCAGGGTGCTCAATGTATCAGGCGGAACTGCCGTGATGAACGATGCGGACGGCTACCGCAACATTTCGAGGGACTGGATCCAGGGCTGGGGACAGGGACTTGCCCTTGCTTTCTTTGACAAGGTGCTGGTGTCAGACGAGCTGGAAAAAGACGGTGCATTATAATCAAAATCGTATCAGCCATTTGTCGATAGAAAGGGCGGGTGCGGGACTTTAAATAGGAGAAAAAAATGGAAAAGGGAAGTTTTACACTGCCGGGCGAGGCAGGGTATGAGAAGCTGACATTACAACTGGCAGAGAAATGGGGAGCGGACGTGATACGCGACAGCGACGGGACAGTGCTCTCCGACGAGATCACAAAGGCGGGCTATGGTATCTACTCGACGATCTGCATCATCAGGGATCACAATGAGTGGGCAAAGCAGAATCCGGATAAGCTCCAGCAGACATTTCTGATGACGCACCCGGCGATGGCGGCTGACGGCTGGCTGACGGTCGCGCTGATGGAGGATTTCTTCGAGGAGCAGTTCCGGGTGAATGACAGTGCGGAGGCGATGAAATACTGGCAGGTCTATGACAGGACGACGGACACGGAAGTTGATGCGTCGAAGTGGCATTATAATAAGAAGGAACAGACTGTGACCGTGGAGGGCGTCACGCCGTGGCACAACTACACGGTGAGCTTTCTGGCGTACCGCATCTGGGAAGAGATCTCCATGTACAACCACACGACAAACAACTGGGACAAAGAGCATCTGATGCAGATCGACCCGGTCTATCCTGAGACGCAGGCGTACATGCTGGACTGGATGAAAAACTGGTGTGAGACGCACCCAGATACGACGGTGGTGCGCTTTACTTCCATGTTCTACAACTTTGTCTGGATCTGGGGGAGCAGTGCGCGAAACAGACAGCTCTATTCGGACTGGGCTTCGTATGACTTTACAGTCAGCCCGAAGATGCTGGACGATTTTGCTGTGAAATACGGTTATGGCATGACGGCGGAGGATTTTGTCAACCAGGGAAAGCTGCATGTGACACATATGCCGTGTGACCGCAGGAAGATGGACTGGATCGACTTTGTAAACCGGTTTGTGGTAGATTTCGGCAGACGATTGATCGACATAGTACATCAGTACGGCAAAAAAGCGTATGTATTCTACGACGATAGCTGGGTTGGCATCGAGCCGTACAAGCCGACCTTTCAGGAATTTGGCTTTGACGGCCTGATCAAGTGTGTCTTTTCCGGATATGAGGCAAGACTCTGTTCCGGCGTCGAGGTCGGCACGCATGAGCTCAGGCTGCACCCGTATCTGTTTCCGGTGGGCCTTGGCGGCGCGCCCACCTTTGCGGAGGGCGGCGATCCGACGCTGGATGCGAAAAAGTACTGGAACAGCGTGCGGCGCGCGCTGCTCCGCTGCCCGATCGACCGCATCGGCCTTGGCGGGTATCTGCATCTGGTCGAGGATTTTCCGGACTTTGTGGCGTATATCGCCAAGATCGCGGATGAATTCCGGGCGCTCAAGGCGCTCCATCATGCAGGGAAACCGTACAACTGCGGGACAAGGGTGGCGGTGCTGCATTTCTGGGGAAGGATGCGTTCCTGGTCGCTGTCCGGTCATTTTCATGAGACGTACATGCACGATCTGATTCACATCAACGAGGCGCTCAGCGGGCTTCCGCTGGACGTGCGGTTTATTGGTTTTGAGGATGTGAAGAACGGCGCGCTGGCAGATGTGGACGTGGTGATCAACGCGGGCGCCGCGGGAACGGCGTGGAGCGGCGGCAGTGCGTGGAAGGACGCTGCGGTCATCGAAGCCCTGACAAAGTGGGTGTACGAGGGCGGCACGCTGATCGGTGTGGGTGAGCCTTCGGCGGTGGCAGGATATGATACCTATTTCAGAATGGCGCATGTGCTCGGCGTCGACGAGGACACGCCGGAGAGGGTGTGCCATGGCAAATGGGCGTTCGAGGTGGATGAGGCTTCTGCATGCAGGGTGATGCCGGCGGTGGCTGTGGTTCCTGAGAAGTCAAAGTGCCATCTGACAGACGGTAAAGCTTCGGTACTGGCGGCGCACGACGGTAATCCGCTGCTGACCAGAAATGCTTTTGGCAAAGGACAGGGGATCTATCTGTCCGGCTTTGAGGTGAACAATGCCAATACCAGGATGCTGCTGAACCTGATCCTGGATGCGGGCGGCGAGGCGCCAAACGGGCTTTACCTGACCGATAACGCTGAGATGGAGTGCGCTTTTTACCCGGAGAGCCGGACACTGGTCGTCATCAACAATGCCGATACAGTGCAGGAATGTAAGATCCATACAGAATGCGGGACGGAGCATGTGCGGCTTGAGGCGTTTGATACGGAGATCCGGCAGATATAGGGGCTTGTTAATTTGGAGCATCTCCCATATAATATAGTAAACGACAAAAGTATTTGCCGTTTACTATATATGGGGGTGCAGTTATGGGTATTTATCTGAATCCGGGCAATAAGAGTTTCTGGGAGGCAGTCCGCTCCAGAATCTATGTGGACAAGACAAACCTGATCGCGTGTACGAATCAGATGATCAATACGGATGAAAAGTATGTATGTGTCAGCAGGCCGCGCCGTTTTGGCAAGTCCATGACACTGGCGATGCTTGCGGCCTATTACAGTGCCGGCTGTGATTCGGCGGAGTTGTTTCATGGGCGGAAAATAGAAAGTCACGAGACGTTTCAAGAACATTTGAACCAATATGATGTCATCTATCTGAATATGCAGCGGTTTCTGATCCGTGCCAAAAAGATGAATGTGACAGATTATCTGGAAAATGTAGTCAAGGCGGAGCTATATAAGGTGTATGGCGATCTGTTGCCAGAGCGGGAGACGAGCCTTGTATCCGTTCTGGAACAGCTCTATGACAATGGGGACAAGCAGTTTATCTTTTTGATCGATGAGTGGGACTGTGTGATGCGCGAGCGGCAGGAATCGGAGGAGCTGCAGCGGCAGTATCTGGATTTTCTGCGCGATCTGCTAAAAGACCAGCCTTATGTCGCGCTTGCGTATGTGACAGGGATTTTGCCGGTTAAGAAGTACGGACAGCATTCCGCGCTGAATATGTTTTTGGAATATTCGATGACTGATCAGGGCGTTTTTGAGGAATATACAGGCTTTACAGAGGATGAGGTGAAAACGCTGTGCGTGCAATTTGACATGGATTTTGCGGAGATGGGCAGCTGGTATGATGGTTATATGTTTACCGGTTATCAGCATATCTATAATCCAAAGTCGGTGGTGGAGGCAATGCGCCGCCGGAAGTTTTCAAATTATTGGACATCAACAGAAACTTATGAGGCGCTTAAAATATATATGGACATGGATTTTGATGGATTGCGGACAGATATTGTACAAATGCTTGGCGGGGGACATGTCAAAGTCAATACGCGAAGTTTTCAGAATGACATGCGCAGTTTTAAGACGAAGGATGACTTGCTCACATTGATGATTCATTTGGGGTATCTCGCGTATGATTTTGATACACGAGAGACATTTATTCCAAATAAAGAGATTATCGAGGAGTTTGAGAATGCCATGAGTGTCGGCGGCTGGACGAACGTAATGAATGTTCTGACAGCTTCTGAGCAGCTGCTGAAGGACACGCTGGACGGAAATGCGGGCTGTGTTGCGGAGGGACTTGACAGGACACACATGGAGGTGGCTTCCATACTGACATACAACGATGAAAATTCGCAATCCTTGGCGGATGCACTTTCCGACAAGGATTTGTGTGCTTTAATTGGTCTGGCATATTATAGCGCGCGGAGGGATTACAGGCTTATCAGGGAATTTCCGGCGGGAAAAGGTTTTGCTGATGTGGTATTTCTGCCGCTTCCGCATACTGCAAAGCCGGCATTGGTGGTCGAGTTGAAATATGACAAGTCAGCTGACACAGCGATCCGGCAGATCAGGGATCGACAGTACACGCAGGCGCTCGAGGGCTATACGGGCGAGATCCTGCTTGTCGGCATCAGCTATGACAAAGACAATCCTAATAAACTGCACAGCTGTGCGATAGAAAAAGTAAGGGAGTAAAGGTGGGGTTTCTGCCAATTGTGGCAGATGCTGAAGGCGAAGCAGGCAGACTCAGAAAGGAGAACTGAATGATGGTAAAGGGATTTAAAATGAAGTTATTTGCAGGACAGGAGGAGGAGTATGAGAGACGCCACAATCTTCTGTGGCCGGAAATGAAGGATATGATTCATGAGCACGGCGGGAAGAATTATACGATCTTTCTGGACAGGGAGACGCTGACCTTGTTCGGTTATATCGAGATTGAGGACGAGGAGAAGTGGGCACAGGGCGCGGACACGGCCATCAACCGCAAGTGGTGGGACTACATGGCGGACATCATGGAGACCAACCCGGACAACAGTCCGGTTTCTGTTGATCTGAAGACGGTGTTTCATCTGGACTGATAAGCGCAGTGGTGTTGATTTTATGGAGGGGAATGGCGTTGGCTGTTCCTCTTTGTCGTCAATCTCATCAGAACTGACAAACCACAGCCTTTCGACTGCCGATGTGGACGGCGACGGATGCATGGAGATCAAAGGGACGAAAATACGCGGCGGCTATGTGCGGGATCTCCATGTCAGCGACTGTATGACTTTAAAATCCGATAGCGCTTGCGGTGCGGGGAGATGTAATGTATAATTGTATAAACCGAGCAGGGGAAAAGCCTTTTCTTCGGTTGCCGTGTGCATATAAAAAAGGAGCGTGGTGAAATGGATACTGCAAAACAGTTTGCCTGTGATACGATTGAGGATATTTACAATCTCCCGGAAGGTCAGAGAGCAGAATTGATCGACGGAGAGATGTATATGATGGCGGCACCAGACAGGATTCATCAGAAATTGGTTATGGTGTTGTCCAATGAGATATATAATTATATTCACGGCAGGGACGGGGATTGTGAAGTGTACCCTTCTCCGTTTGCTGTTTTTTTGAATGCAGATGACGAGATCTATGTGGAGCCGGATATATCTGTGGTCTGTGATAAGAATAAACTGACAAAAGAGGGGTGCAAGGGTGCGCCAGACTGGATCATTGAGATCGTTTCCCCGTCAAGCCGCTCTATGGACTATTTTAAGAAGTTGATAAAATATGACACCGCAGGGGTTCGGGAGTACTGGATCGTCGACGCGAAAAAGCAGCGGATCACCGTGTATGATTTTGAGCAGGAGACGGTCGAGGAGTATTCTTTTTCCGATCGGGTAAAGGTTGGGATTTATGAGGATTTTGAGATTGATTTTTCTGAATTTAATCTGATATAGCGCTTGCGGAAATACAGGATATGTGACGAAATCTGAAGAAGATTCGAATATGGTAAAAGGATCGCCACAATCTCCTGGGGCCGGAAATGAAGGATATGATCCACGAGCATGGAGGAAAGAATTATACAATCTTTCTGGACAGGGAGACATTGACACTGTTTGGCTATATCGAGATCGAGGACGAGGAGAAGTGGGCGCAGGGCGCCGACACAGCCATCAACCGCAAGTGGTGGGATTACATGGCGGACATCATGGAGACCAACCCGGACAACAGTCCGGTTTCCATTGATCTGAAGACAGTGCTTCATCTGGACTGAAGTCTTGACTTTGGGGATAAAATGTGATACTGAGAATCGCAAAAGGTGAACAGCATTATGAAATTAGATATAAAATTATGCATCTAATTTCCAGTTGTTGTCAGAAAAAAATGTTGAAAAATAATTGAATTGCCAGATGATACCATGTTTACGGGTAGATGTATAAAAATGCAGATGTTAGTGGTTTTAAACTGGTGTAACGAGGGAGAGCATAAGTATGTTTTGATGTGCTGCCAGAAGAGATAGAGTTATATGTGCACAAATTGGACAATGAATTTTGGAGTACAAATATTTTGATTCTGGTAAGATTTTGTGGATAACTTTATTGATATACTGGACGAAACGATAGAAAAATTTACCAATTTAGGTTTGTATTCTTTTTATTGACCTCTAATGTTAATAAGATGCTCGTTGTTTTTATGATTATTTTATAGGAATCGCGAGCTTTTGTGTCTTCTATAAAATACAAGGGACAGAACGGACCGATAGTACTGGTCAATTCTGTCCCTTGTATAATTACTTTAAAAATAGTATATATATTTTAAGGATTATGTAAAATTACTTATTGCCTGTCCGATCATTGCGAATGAATATTGTGCATTTTATTTGGTCTTTTCCTGATTGTGTGCACCCAGAAAGACAGATGGCTGGCAGGGGCATAGCCTGTAGGAAGATTGTTTTTTGATGTAGTGATTAACTGTATTACCAATATGGATAGCTGCAGTCTTATACGGGGAGGCATAGTTTTCTAATATATTAGATGCATAAATATGGGGGATATATGCAAGATTTTATTGATGCTCGTATAAATAAAGTACTTCAGGAACTCGAAAAGGATGTGCTTGTATTATTGAGACAGTTATGGGACAGCATCCATTGCGAATCCGAAGAGGTATTAGATCGTTTCAGTTTATTATCTGGGATATCTGTAGAAAGGTTAAAGGGAATATTTTCATATATATCCGCTTCGGTGGTGATTTGTGAGCCGGAAAAAAGCAGTGATGAAGTTTTCAATAAAAGAGAAATAAACCTTACCATTCAGGAGATTCATTCTATTTGTAATGTTATTCGTTTTACCCCATTTTTTAACAGGTATTTAAGCAGTCATTTTGTGATGGATCAAATTGTAAAAAAGATAGATTCTATTATTGAGAGATGGAATGAAAGGGTTAACTATTATTGTGATTTTGCCAAGAATGTTTTAAATAAATTGGTACAAAGAACTGGTGTTAAATCTGCCAAAGAGTTTTTTTCAATATATCACATTTTTATTGATGCAGGTACATTGTGTGAGGAGAATACAAAAAATATTTTAGATATATTTATTTCGGAAATTATGAACACACCAAAATCATTGAAAATAATAGTTCCCAAAGCTGTTATTGATTGTCTTCAGAGTATGGGAATGGATACGGTACAAAACTGTATTTTAAGGAAGGATGAGGGATTGCGTAATCTCAAAAAAATGCAGGAAGCCGGCATTTTGGAAATTCGTGGAGACAATGCAGATACAACTATTTTGGGTACATTTATGTCTGCTTTCATACAATTTAAACCAATTTATAAAATGATGATTATTACGCAGGATGAATTCCTTGCCAATGCTATAGATAAAATAAATAATAGTAACATAAGATGTGATGAAATTCTACTTTGTAAAGTTGATGAGTCAAATATTATTGATTTTTGGAATAGAAATGGGAACACAGCTATAATGTCAGGCGAAGAGGCAATGCTTGATGATAAAGATCAGATTAACAGTGATACATTGAAGACAGTTTCTTCTTTTCAGATTGAAAAGTCTGAAATGGATTTTTCAGATGATGATTATGTGGATGATGAAATAGAAACAGATATTGAAAAAATGGTGATGTTAGAAGAACAGTTGGCCAATATGCTTGGTAGAAAAATAAAATATATAAACGATTTAGATGATGATTTTGATACCGAAGAAAAAGAGTTTGATTTTCAATAGATTTATAGAGTGTATTAGATGAAACTGTGCACGACAAATGAGGAGGTAAATTTTTGTTTACTTTGAGACGTCTTGCAAATTCACAGTATAATGAGTACTCATTATATGAATGGATCAAATTGGCAAATAAATCTGGTGTCAACATCAGTCCAGATGAAGAGATAAACGCAGATATGCTACTGCAGATTAGCGCATATATGTCTCAGCAGACACAAAAGAAGCGGGTTGAACTGGCTGGAATTGAAGCGGTATCGACGAAGAATATGGAAAAATTAATTCAAGACAATTACATTTTTATTGATTTGTCTAGTTTGTTAGTTCCAACTGCCGACAAAACATTTCGACGGATGGTGCCCTTGTTAAGAGACTCAGAAAAAAAGCTAAATATTCTTAATTCTGCTTTGGCAGAACTTAGTCGGATTGCGGAAGATCAGTCAGATATGGAACGACGTAATCTGGCGATTCATAATTCTATGAAATTAATCGATTTGCACAAAACTGGATTCCTGAAGGTGAGAGGCGAGACAAAAGATGTGTGTAATTATACGGAAGATTTAATAAACTGTTGCACTCTCTTTGGAAAGAAGGATTCATTACTCGTAATTACGCAAGATGAACAATTGGCAGAAGATCTAATATCGTTAAATCAACAACGTTCTGCCAAGGGTAAAGTGATTACTGTAAAGAAAATCAATGAATATGGGTATCTTAGTAATACCATCGATAAGTCAAAATCAACAGAACCGTTTAAAATATGCAAGGTTGTTCGTTCTGGGATGGATAAAAAGATTCCCGTTAGTATGATTCCGTTTACAAACGACAGGGTCTATACGTCTTCTGATTTGGGAGGCGAGACGGTTTTGTTGGATCAATTAGGGAGCGGTGGAGAAGGCACCATTTACAGGACAAATACGTCATTTATTGCCAAGATTTATAAGAAAGAATGCTGTACTGAATATCGTTTTGAAAAGCTTGATAAGATGATCAGTGCGAAGTTAGAATACGAAGGCATTTGTTTTCCTAGGGAAATCTTATATAATAAATATGGACAACCAGTGGGGTATCTCATGCCTGAAGCCAGGGGATATTCTATTCAGTCCAGTATCTTCAGAAAAGCCCTTTTTATAAAGAAACTACCCGGATGGAAAAAGGAGGATCTGGTTCAGTGTGCCATCACAATTTTATTTCAGATCAAATATCTTCATGATAATAATATCTTGATTGGTGATATTAATCCGAACAATATCCTTGTAGTTTCTCCTACGGAAGTTTATCTGGTGGATACAGATAGCTTTCAGATCGATGATCTGCCCTGCCAGGTGGGGTTTCCGCTTTTTACAGCTCCGGAAATTCATATGCAGCATAGACAGGGAAAATTTAATGACTATGCTGAAATTCTTCGGAGTAAAGAAAACGAGTACTTTGCTGTTGCAACCCTTATTTTTATGTTAATGATGCCGGGAAAACCCCCATATACTCAGCAGGGAGGTGAAGATATCGTCGATAATATCCTTGCGATGCACTTTCCTTATGCTTTAGATAAAAAGCATGGAAAAAGAGTGCCGGAAGGTACATGGCGTTTTATCTGGAGCCACCTTACAAGAAGGATGAAAGAAAATTTTACAAAAGTATTTTATAAAGAAGATGGTAATTCGGACTTCAATATTTCAGAGAGATTATCAGTGGAGCAGTGGAAAAATGAACTATTATCATATCAGCGTGTTCTTAGATTGTGGAGTGTGGAACTTGAAAAGAATCCGCAGACAAGGGATGTTGATCCGCTTAGCCTGGAGTTATATCCTGCAAGATTGAAGCATCGGCCGGGTATTCAGTATGTAACATGCAAAGGCAACGACTGCAGCAAAGAATATGCCATTGATGACCCTGCATTGAAAGCAGGTTTTTGTCCAGAATGTCAAAAGCGGGGGACACCTGCAAGATGTTGGTATGATGGCAAAAATTTTACTTTTACCAATTATGAAAAGTATTTTAAGAAAATGAGCGCGCCTCCAGATCTCTGCCCTAAGTGTAGAAGTAATGATTCTATTGTTCACAGAGTAACTTGTGCAGTACCAGGATGTTGTAATGAGATTGTGTACAAGAAGTCTGATGTTGCGTATGCGCGGAAAAAAGCTGATGGAGGCAATTGCAAATTTGAATATCCCTATATGTGTAAATCATGCGAAGATAGGGGTATAAAGCTTAATTTGAGAAGAAGCGGTTCAAAGTCTGGTAAAAATAGTAAATTGCATCGTCTTTCACCGGTCAGCAGTGATAACAGCGGATTGAAAAATGGCTTAATTAATTAAATTAGTTTTGAAAAATAATCTTGATGAGATCAAATAAGTTTTTTTTAAAATGATAGTGATAGAGGAATGCGCATGGAATTAAACAACAAACAAGCAGATATATGGGTAGCTGTACAAGGCGCTGTCATCGGAAAATCTCACTTTCAAGAAAACACTGTTTGTCAGGATAAAACATTTATCTATGAAACGCCAAGTGCTTTAGCAGTTGCACTGGCAGACGGAGCTGGTTCGGCGAAAATGTCACACTATGGTGCTGAAACAGTGACTAAGGAAGTGTGCAAACTACTTTGTGGGAGGTTTGATGAATTCTATAATAGCAGCACTCCTATGCCGGTAAAAAGTGTGATACTTTCACATTTATTAAATGCATTGCATGATACTGCAGCTGAAAAAAACTGTGAGATAGCAGATCTTGCTTCAACTTTGCTGGCAGTGGTAATCAGTGATAATAGATTTTTGATAATTCACTTGGGAGATGGAGTAATTGCCTGTGTCAGAAATGACGAGATCAAAGTAGTATCCCGTCCGCAAAATGGAGAATTTGTTAATACGACTTATTTTGTTACATCTCCACATGCATTAGAAATGATGAATCTGATTAGAGGATTTGCTGCAGTTATCAGTGGATTTGTGTTGATGAGTGATGGCAGTGGAGTGAGTTTATATAGTAAGCAGCGCAATGAGGTTGCGCCGGTTCTTCAGCGGTTAGTAAAGCGGTTGGGTATGACATCTCCTGAATATCTGCAGCCGATTCTTCAGACAAGTCTTGAAAAGGTAGTCGCAAATAAAACCAGGGATGACTGCAGTCTGATTTTAGTATCCAGACACTTAAGGGAGTATGATGAACAAAATGATACAGAACCGGATGAAGAACTTTTGGCGGCGCCGCATTTTTGATGTGCATTTGGATGGTTGGTTGAAGTTGTGGAGTGCGGAAGGTATTCGGAAATTATATAATGCCACATTTCTGTATGCAGATGAAATTAGAAAAGTTGTGTTGGCTGTAAAGAGTACTACAAATGATTAAATATTTTTTTATAGGAGGCTATATGTTATGGCAAGTGACTACATTCGTATGCAGGATTTGTTAGAAAATCCAGATGCTCATGTACCGGTGTGTTTATGTTTGGATACCAGTGGTTCCATGATGGCGACAGTTGGTGGAATACCCACAGGGGAAACTACTGTAATCGACGGAAAGCTTTATCATGTAGTAAGTGGGGGCAGAACCAGACTGGAAACGCTTCAGAAGGGTATTCAGCTGTTTTATGATGCGGTTTATGAAGATGAAAATGCGCGATATGCGGCAGAAATTTCCATTGTTACTTTTGACGATACTGCACGAGTATTAAGGGATTTTTCACGGGTAGAATACAATGATGTCAGAGAAAGCGTACCTATTCTTAAGACAAGTAATCTTACTGCTCTTGGCGCAGGTGTCAATTTAGCGCTTGATTGTCTTGAAAAACGTAAAAAGCAGTATAAGGATAAAGGAATTGATTATTATCAGCCGTGGTTGGTGATTATGACCGATGGTGAAGATAATGGATCTCCGGATGAACTTGATAAAGCCCGTATGCGTATTCAGAGACTTGTGTCTGAAAATAAGCTGAGTGTATTTCCCTTTATCATTGGTACTGATGCGGGTAAAGCAACATTGGCTTCCCTTTCTCCTGCGCAGGCGCCGATGCAGATTGAAGTTACTCAGATGAAAGGACTCTTTACATGGATGGGTAAGAGTATTGCGGCTGTGTCTTCTGGAAGTATTGGAGATAATAAGTTGTTTACCCTTACGGAGAGTGATATTATCAAATGGGATGCTCCTCTCGAGTAAAGTAGTATAATTCGTATTTGATTGTCTGTATTGATTTGTTATAGATGACAGAAGAGAGGGAATCAATAGTGTGGTGAATGAAAAAATATATTATCATTTGATAATTAAGCAGATCGGTGCAAAAATGAGTAACGACTGGGGGCATTTTTGCACAGAAACGCGGGATGAGCAGGAAGATCTGATGATATATCAGTTCCTCTATAGCTATGTCGATATTGATAAAGCGGTTTCAATATTAGAGAGTGAACTGAAGAAGTTGTTTTTGGACAGAAAGATATACCCAGAATTTTTTCATAGAATATTGGATCGAGCTGTTTTGAAGCATACATGGCATTATATTGAACGGCTGGGAGTACAGAAGGAATTTCTGAAAAATTTGGTTGCATATTATTGCGAATTAAAACAATATAAGTTTGCTGATTATGAAAATGTAATTATTTATTTGTTTTTTTATAGTCAGGGTCTGACAATAAATGATTTGGAGCGGATGACTATCGCGGATACATATATAGAAACTGCCTGTTTTGCGTTGTCATATGCAGGAGAACCTGGAGAGCTTGGAAGGGCTTATTATGGCGGGCAGGCAATTCGCGAAAATTGTCAATATCTTGATGAAAGTGTGCTGGATACATTGTTGCAATGTAATATTGATGACAATGAGATGACAAATGGAGTGCGTTATCAAATTCGATATATGCTACAGATGATTTTATATTCTTCACTGCAGGATAGGGAGCGAAACATATATAAGTTTGTTTATATAGACCGATATCAGTTACACTATCATTTGGCGCGTTTTTTTCGAGATTTTTTTGATGGAAAATATCCAGATAGCGTGTATCAGCACGGTACAAAAAATGAAGTGCTGGTTAACAAGGAATATCAGGGAAAAAGTATTCAATTTGTGATTGACCGAAATGCGACCGATAGACGGGATGAGATTGTATATTTGATTGTGGAACCAGACAAAATATCCAGATTGCGTGTCTGGCTTGGACAAGATACTGTAATGGTTCAGATAGACAATGAACGGCTTGAAGAGTTTTCATTTATGCCAAAGGAAGAACGGTTGATTTATCAGCAAATTGAGCGTGTATGTAATAAGCTTCTGTCTGTTGATGTTAGCAGGGAGTATTTAGAGCTATTGTATTTATATGTAGATAATCTTTATAGTAAGGGCAGACAGTATAAGCTTGCATTTTCGCATGAATATTACTATGACTTTATACAGGAGGACGATAAAAAATATATTTATGTAGGGTGGGAAGATCATAGGACACCGATAGCTTTCTTTTATAATCAGGGAAGGGGAAAAGGCAGTATTCGCAATATCAATGCATTGATTGGCAGGAATGGAAGTGGAAAAACCTCTGTTGCAAAGCTTTTAACGGAAAGTGAAATATTTGGGATCAGAGATCGCGAAGAGCAGAATCAGTATTGTGTGATTTTTAAAATTGGAAACAATCTATACTGGGTTACGAATATGGCAAATATGGAAGTCAAAGTTTCAGATACGGACATTCGACTATCGCAGCTGGGAGAAAACTTTGAGCAGTTTCAGAATATCATGAATACCACAGTTGTTTCTTATAACAATTTTTTGAACCCGCTTAGTGTTGGTGTTTTTAAACAAACTGTGAGTCGGCCAATTGAGAGTGTGATGCGCTATAGTTTGACAACACCAGAGTTATTGGCACGGGATTTAAAGGGAAGTTTACAGACGGACATTTTGAGAGTTGCAAATTTGTACGAGGACTTGGAGGAACAGCCGAAGGATTTGGGAATAGTGAATCTCAGGGAAGTATATTTATATGCGGACAGAAAGGTATGTGAGAAGATAGATAGTTCTTATCAGAAGGCATGCAAAAAAGCTGAGATAGGAGAATGGTTGTATTGGCAGGCATATCGCTTTTACGAATATGATTGGATTGAAGGCGCAGATCACGATGAGGTATATAATGGATTGCCGATAGAACTTTATTGTAAATGGTATATTAAAAGAATTATTGAAAAGAGAAAAGTGTATCGGCAAACGGATTTAAGTGAAAAAGAAATGGAAGAGATAAAGATGTACCTGACAAAACGTATAGATAATTATCAAAAGTTAAATTGTCGATATTGTGGTGATGTGATGGAGGAGCGGAGCAGAAGTGGATTTTATAAATGGAGAATGGATTGGCAAAATATCGTCCAATGCCATATTATGTTTGGGGAAATGTTACAGGACATAGGGGGATTTTTCTTTGAATTCCCACAGATGTCAATGGGAGAAAGTGCGAGACTGCTGCTGTTTGCAAGACTGCATTCTGTATTTCACGTACGTCAGGAATACAGAGCATTTCTGCCATTAAGTTCAGAGCAACGTAATTTTATACTTGTTTTGGATGAAATAGAGGCATTTTTTCATCCGGTGTGGCAGAGGGAGATTGTTTATGATCTGATTGATTTTTTAGAGTGGGAGTCAGAGAAATTTGATGCCTATGACAATGTTCATCTGATTTTGTCATCGAATGCCCCTTTTTTCCTGTCAGACCTGCCGAAAGATAGCCTTATCTGTCTGGATGAAGAGGCGGTGGGACAGGAACAGAATTATTCCTCTTTTGGACAGAATATTCATACAATACTGAAGAATTTGTTTCTTCTGGAAGATGGTTTGATGGGGAAGTTTGCACAACAGAAGATAGAATCAGCATTTGCAATATTGCAGAAAAACGAAGTGGATTCGGAAAGCCTGGAGGAAGTGGAATACATTGTTAACGAGTTGGAGGAACCAATTATAAAGCATGCGCTGATGCAGCTGTTAGAGCGGGCAAAGGAACAAAATATGGGATTCAAAGAGAGAGAACTGGCAAAATATAAGCGACAGGCAGCAGAACTGCAGGAGAAGATTGACAAACTGCAGAATGATATTGATTGATTTGAATTCATATCGATTGTCAGGAGAGATAAAGATGTTTCAGATACAGGGCAATAAAAGGGATGTTTTAGAAAGACATGTTTTTGGATTAAGGACAATTATTCAAAAAAGTATCAAAAATGCCATGAAGAAGAAAAAGGTATCTGATAAATGTCTGAAGTTGCTTTGGGAAATGGAGGATGTAGCTTCTCCATTTTATTTTGAAAGAATTTTACGATTACGTCCTGAAGAAATGATGCCTTTTTATGTAAAACTTGCGTCAATTCATCCAATCTATGATGAAAACAATGGAAACAGTATATATCAGGATTGCAATGGAAATTATCAGTTGGATACAGAAAGTGAGTTATCAGCGATTTTACAGCAATGTTTTGATTACCAAACTTTTTCTAAAAAAAGCGCTGACGGTTCATGGGATGCATATCAGCTCTGTGAGGCATTGGAGGTAAATGTCTGTCCTTATTGTAACCGAGAGTTTATATATACCGTGTTCGGTGATGATCATATAAAGGTAGTCAGACCGGAGTTAGATCATTATTTACCGAAATCACGGTTCCCGATGTTTGCGCTTTCTTTTTATAATCTGATTCCCGGTTGTCATTCATGTAATTCGTCAATAAAGGGGCAGAGAGAACTTAATATGAAGAAGCATTTGCATCCCTACATAAAATCAGAAGCGGAAATGCGATTTAAATATGAGGAATTGCAGATTCGAAATGGAAAATTCAGGATGAAAGTGGGTATCGATTATCGGAATGATTTGGACGATAAATTAAAAGCTACCTGTGAATTTTTTCATACACAGGAGATTTATCAATATCATGAAAGTATTATAGATCGGTATCTGTTGGAAGCACAGGAGTTTCCGCAAACTTTGCTTAAGGAATATAAGGAGTTTATAAATAATAACATGAAAATAGCAGTAAAACGAACTGAGAAAGATATTTTTTTGCAGAAATTCAGGGTGCAGCAGGCTGGAGATGAGATGAATGAGGTTTTGATAAAGTTCCGAAAAGATATTGTGGAACAGATATGGGAAGAAAAATATTGGGATATATGAAATTGGGATGATTGGTAAAATCAATAACTGTATATTATTTGTAACACAAAAACGGAATTAATTACGTAATAGGTCAACACCTAAAGTATGGAATAATTCCTCATCTTTTTTGGACATTTCCGAAACAATAAACTTATCTTTGCTTAGTACACCTGCCGTGTAGATTTTATATATATTTTTTGCCATCATTATTATCTCATTCGGCGTCCATTCATTATTGAGTTCTGCTTTTCTGATAGCCAGGACGAGGGAATAAAAATACAGAAGGCTTATATGATTTATGAATGTCCAGCCAAGCAGGGATTCATTGCTTCGCTGGGAGGCAGCCCTAATATCCACTGAATTCTTCAGGTAGTCAAAACACTGTTCGATATCCCATCTTTCCTTGTAAGCCAGATAGATCTTCTTCGCCTCTTCGTCCCTGTTGCTGATAAAAGCAAACATCCCTTTCCGCCTGTCTGCAAACATGTCCTCCACTTCCTCTCCCTGGGCATCTTCTATGCGCCGGGCTGTCTTTAGTTCTTCCTTCGCTTTTTTGGCATCATCGCGGAAAACGTACAGATAATTCCCGGCATTTCCGCACGGTTCCCTGTGATACCAGATAACCCTGCCCTTAAAGACAAACTGGCCGTCCCACCGTTCGTTGTCAGGAGCCGTCTCAAACTCTTTACTGATCAGCTTCGTGTTCCGCTGCAGCGGCAGGATATAATTCAGTTTCCTCTCCATAAGGAATGAAACGTTTTTCTTTGAATAAAAACCCTTGTCAGCTATTATTGTACAGTTTTTTACCCCGGACTGGATTACCGTGTCTGCCATTGCGGCCTTATCAGCTATGTTCCCCGGCACCATCCGGTAAAAGACCGGTGCATGGCTTCCCGAGTCGAAAAGATACAGCAGCCGTACCTGCCTGTTCTGGATATGTTCCGGATTGTACCCTTTGCGTGGGAAGGAATCTGAAACTCCCGTAAAGATTGAGGTTCCGTCTATCAGCACTGTTGACCGGTCTGAAACAAACATCTTCATAAAGCGTTCCATTTTCGGCTCACGGTCTGTGCCCAGCATGGATACCAGGCTGCGGACAGTTTTATCGCAGGTTCCAATATCAGGATAAAGGTCTGCAAGGTACGAGTCCTCAAAGCAGCGCTTCATCAGCCTAGGTGTGCAGCCATATACCAGCCTCAGCAGGGCAACTGTTTTGATCTCCCTATGGATATCCGGGAATGCTTCCCTGAGTTTATTCGAAATATCTTTTCCAAGCTGTTCAAACATTTCAAATACACCATAAGTGCGGACAATAGGGCTTATCGTTTCATACATTCTTAAACAGCGGGCATTTGGAATAAACCCGTCTTTTTCTGTGATTTTCCCAATACATTTCCCCGTGACTTTTTTGGGACGGTTCTTCTTTGCATCCCACTTCGAAGAGATCTCATAAACATAAAAATGATTCTTAATGCACCTTATTTCGGTAGCTCCATACTGGTCTGTATCAGGTTTATGGATTCTGATATTGTCTGGAATAGCCATTTCATTTGCCTCCCATCATATATACGTAACTTACGTATATATGATACCATATAACGGCAGTTTTGTCACGCTAAATTTCATTAGTTGCAATGAAAAATAGTATGGAATCAAAAGATTTTATATGTTCATGGTTAAAAAAAATCAATTTACTTTGCTTTTTGTGCCTTATTTTGAATTTAGAGGCACTAACTATATACGTAATTTGTTCCGCTTTTGTGTTGTAAATAAGCATCCGATTCATAGTAGAGTGGCTCTTGGCGGATGTTTTAATCCTTGGAAGAGGTTGCAAAAAGAGGGGGAAGACTTCCGCCTTTACAGGATTTCGAGGATTTAATGTGATCCCGACGGGAAATTTAAGTAAAATGCACCAATCAGCGCAGAAAAATAATCAAGCAGTGGAAGAAGATTCTTCCACTGCTCGATTATGTATTATTCCATAGTAGGCAGCTGGAACTTGCTGATGAGGGAATCCAGTGTCATAGCCTGCGCGGAGAGTTCTTCACTCGTTGCGGAGGCCTGTTCTGCGGTTGCTGAGTTGGACTGTACGACCTCGGAGATCTGGTTGACGCCCTGTTCGGTCTGTTTCATGGCTTCAGCCTGTTCGTTTGCCGTCTCGCTGATGTTCTTGGAGGCATTGGCAATGAGTTCGATCCCTTCCACGACGCGGTCAATGGATGCGTTGACGATATCGGCAGTCTTGCTTCCGTCAGAAATCGCATTCAGGGATGTTTCGATCAATGTCCTGGTCTCCGCTGCGGAATGTGCGCTCTGCTCCGCGAGCTGGCGGATCTGGTCTGCGACAACCGCAAAACCTCTTCCGGCTTCACCGGCTCTGGCAGCCTCGATGGAAGCATTCAGGGAGAGCAGATTTGTCTGTGATGCGATGTCCTCGATCTCGGAAATGATGTTTCCAACCTGCTGTGACGCGTCATTGATGCGTGTCATCGCCTCCATCATCGCCTTCATCTCCTTGTGGCTGCGCTCTGCTTCGTCAGCATATGTACGTGCCTGGGTGTAGGATTCGCCGGCCTGGTTTGCCGTGGCGCGGATATCGTCAGATATCGTGGTGATGGTTGCCTGCATTTCCTCGACAGCGCCGGCCTGGTCTGTAGCGCCCTCCGCGAGGTTCTGGGAGGCATCGGCCAGATTGCTCGCGCCTGCAGCGACCTGGTTGGAGGCCTCGCTGACTGCTGTCAGGGTTTCGGACATCTGTTTTTTCAATAGTTTCATCGCGGTCAGGATCGCCTCAAATTCACCCACATACCGGGCGCGGTCTTTGCTGATCACTGCGAAGTTTGCGTTTGCCATCTGATCCAGGATTTCGGCCACATCGTGGATGATAAACTGGAGGGATGCCGCCATGTTGGTCGTTACGTCTACCATTTCAGCGAGCTCATCCTTCGTATCGACAGTCGGGAACGGGGAGGAGAGATCACCATTTGCGAAGATGTCCAGACGCTGCATAACCTGGGAAAGGGGTTTCGCGATGCTGTCTGCAATGCCTCTGCCAAGAGAGAGTGCGAAGAGGATCGAGAGCGTAATGATGATAATGATGGCGACCGTGAGGATGATGACAACGGTGGAGAGGACGGCTGACATGCTTTGTCCACGATCCACTTTGATTTCCATGATCTGTGTCAGATCATCGTAGATCTCATTGTATTTTGGGATCAGCTCGTTCACGGCTCTCTCCTGTGCGAGCTTGGATTGTGCGATATCGATGCCGGATCCCTGGAGAACGATTTCCTCCTCGAGCTTCCAGTAGTCTACAAGCTTGGTCTCTATGTCTTTGTACAGCTTTTTGTTCTCGTCAGTGATCATGTAGGATTCGAGATTTTCAAAGTCTCTCGTGAAACTTTCCTTGTAGGCCTGACGGTCATTGAGCAGTTTGGTGATGGTGTCAGGGTCATCATAGCCGATGATACCGCGCATCGCTGACCGGGTGTCGGCAAACTGTGCCATTGCCTTTCCTACGTCGCCCTGTGCAAATCCATAATTGACAATTGCCGACGCATAGAGACGTGACATGACGATCATGGTGATCAGTATGACGGCAGAAACGGCGGCCATCATGCATGCGATCGTGATGAATGCGTGGATCAGACGGTCTCGGATTTTGAGGTTGTTCAGTTTTTTTAACATAGCTCTTCTTCTCCCTATTCTGGTATAGTGGAACCTGTCTTTTTATGCCGCGCACAGCAGGCTGTGCACCAATGCGCTGACATGTCCGGGACAGATTAAATTATATTAAAATTATATAACATAACAGGATGATTTGTCCAATATTTTTATGAAAAATCACAAAATAGTTGTTGCGGTCTATAGACATTGTGTACAGAGATGTAATATGGCATGATAAGGGGAATGGAGCCAAAACCGGGTACAGCGGAGGGGACGGATTTTGAGCATCCGTCTGAGGCGTGGCTGAACCGGAAAATTCAGTCGGAAAACTCCAGTGTCACAGCCTGCGCGAAATCGATTCCCTCGAATTTGGATGGGTCAAAATAATCCTGGGGCGTACAGCCTGGCATCCTGGTTCCGCTGCCGCAGAGCATCACGGCGACAGGGATCTCTGCATTGAGTTCGATATTCTCAAAGGATTCTAAAAAGCCCATAGTGCTTCCGACAGATTCTGAACCGAAGGTGATCGGTTCAGTTTCAAATGAAAAGTGTCCGCTGCAGTCAAGGTGAAACTCCATACTGTAATCCCGGTGCTGGCGCATGGTAAAGGTGCCGGACAGCTGGTCGGGTGATTTGCCCGATGTTCCGATCGAAACAGCGCCGCCCCCGATTTTTTCCCAGCTGCTGCCATTGTTCGACTGGTATACACTGACCTGGAGTGTGGCGGCTTCAGCGGGCGCGCGGAATGAGATGATCTGCGCGTTATCGGTTATGCCAAACGATGCGAGCAGATTTTGATCTTTTTCTGACAGTTCATAGGGAGCGATCCCTTCTTTATCCAGGATATTCGATGAAACCTCTGTGTCTGAACAGGCTGTCAGGGTCAGTATGGAACTGAGCAGCAGTATGAATGGCAGTTTTCTTTTCAATACGCATTCCTCCTTGTGTGCCGGCCTGTGCGCGGCAGGGTGCAGATTAAAACAGTCTGGTGATATTTACAGTATACCATAACCTGCTTTATATGGAAAGTAGAATTTGCGAGGCGGCAAAGGGTGATACATGGATGTGAAATCGTTCACACAAAAATACGCAAGATTTTTCATGGAAAATTATATAAAATGACTATTTACAAACAAAATATTGTGTTGTAATATAATGGCGTACATGAAACCGATAACACATAGGAGCCGTTTGGGTATCAGGAATGTGGCAGACGTGGACATACCTGCAAAAAACGGTTTGCTGTGATTGCTCAGAGAACCATACAAATTTGGAGAAAGGAATGATATTATGCAGCAGGTACATATTAAGTTTAGCAACGTAGAACAGGTGAGACAGTTTGTGAATTCAATCGACAAAGTTGATGCGAGTTTTGATCTGGGTTCTGGACGCAGGATCGTTGATGCAAAGTCCATACTTGGCGTGATGGCGCTGGATCTGTCAGGTCCGCTCCAGTTGAGGTATCACTCGGACGACAAGGCGATCGAGGACATCATAGCGCCGTTTGTGTATTCGGAGGCATAAAAGCGCCTGGTAGGAGCGTTTTTATGAGATGATGTGATATAAAGGGGCGTTTCGGATGAACATAGCAGATATAGCGAAGATGGCCGGCGTATCTCGTGCGGCTGTCTCGCGGTATTTCAATAACGGATATATATCGGAGGAAAAACAGGAGGCGATCCGCAAGGTTGTGGAGGCGACAGGCTATCGTCCCTCCATTCAGGCACAGACGCTGCGGACTAAGAAGACGAAGATGATCGGTGTGATCGTGCCCAAGATCACGTCGTCCTCCATAGGGAGGATCGTGGAGGGGATGCTGTCCGAGTTTAACAGGAGCGAGTACCGGATGGTGCTCGCGGTCACACAGAATGATCCCGGCAAGGAAGTGGACTATCTCACGGCCTTTAATGACAAGCAGGTGGATGGCGTGATCCTGTCCGCGACGGTGCTCACTGCGGCACACAGGCGCGCGCTCAAGAGACTGTCGGTGCCGGTGGTGATCGTGGGTCAGCACGTGTCCGGGTACTGCTGCGTGTACTACGATGATTATCACGCCTGCTATGACATCACGAAGCTGCTGCTGGAGAAGGGCAGGACAAAGCTGGGCTACATGAGTGCGATGTGGCAGGACAAGGCGGCAGGGGAGGAACGGTACAGGGGGTTTAGTGACGCGGTGCACGACCTGGGACACGAAGTGTTTGCGGACAACATCGTGACCGCGGATTTCACAGTGGCATCCGGTTATGAGAAGGCAGGAGAGCTCCTGTGCAAGTGTAGCGGCCTGGACGGTCTGGTCTGCGCCACGGACGCGATGGCGCTCGGCGCCATGCAGTATTTCCGGGAGCATGACATAGCAGTGCCGGAGGAGATCCTGGTGGCGGGGCACGGAGGCTCCGATATCACACGGATCGCGGTCCCCGCCCTGATCACGGCGCGCTACTTTTACGAGAAGTGCGGTGAGCTGGCAGTTCGCAGGCTGATGGAGCTGCTGCGGCACGAGGAGTGCGTCGTCAAGGAAGTGAAACTCGGATATGAGATCGTGGATCTGAAACAGTGAGGATCATCATGCTTATTATCTGTCAGAAAAGGCGGGTAATAAGCATTTTTTGCGCAAAGGTATTCCATAACCCACAAATGACAAATATAACCGATAGCATTCTTGTGCTTTATCCCTTATGATAAGATGAGAAAGGTATGTCATGGGGTCTGCAATGGTGCAGGAACCGGAAGGCGTTAGCCTGGCAGAACAGGGAGAATGCATATGTATAAGTTATTGATCGTCGAGGACGAAAGCGCGATCGCGCAGGGGATCGCCAAGAGCAATCCATGGGAAGAATGGTGATTTCAGGTGGCTGGGATCTGCGACAACGGGGAGGAGGCCGTGGCGTTTATCGAGAGGGACAGGCCGGATCTGGTGCTCTCCGACATCAGGATGCCGAAGATGGACGACATTGCCCTGATGCAGTACCTGAACGCGCAGTATCCTGAGATAAAGATCGTCATTCTCAGCGGGTACAATGATTTTGAGTACCTGCAGATGGCGATCCGAAACCATGTGGCGGAGTATCTGCTCAAGCCCACGCTGCTGGAGGAGTTCGAGGAACTGTTCCGGAAGATGAAAAACGTGCTGGACGAGGAAGCGCAGCAGCGAGAAGAGCGGGAGCTCCAGATCAGGAGCAGGGAGTCCAACGCGCTCTTAAAGGGATATGGGTACAGTGAGGAATTTGTGGAAGCCGTCTTCTATCACAGGGATACCGATGCCTACCGTGTCGTGCTGTTCTGCGCACAGGAGAATGCAGGAGATGCGAATATCGTACTGCACAATGGGGAATGGCATTATCAGAGAAAACAATCTGTCGTGCAGGTTCTGAACAGGCATGTGCGGGACCGCGGAAGGAGCGGTTTTTTTCTGTGCAATTACGAGGACTATATCACGGGTATCCTGTGCGTGGACGAGCGGACTGACGAACAGGAGATCGAGAATGGCATCCTGGAGATGATGGAGGCGGCGGAGCGCGGGACCGGGCTTGTGCTGCACTGCGCAGTCAGCGCGGCATGCGAGGATCACAGAATGCTTCCGCAGTGCTATGAGCAGACCAAATACTGTATCGGCCGGAAGCTTCTTCTGGATATGGACAAAAAGATTGTCTGGTATAGACAGACTAAGGATGAACGGTCTGACGCGGACTTTGATTATTTTGGGATCGGATTTGACGAGAAAGGTATCCTGAAATATATCCTGAACCAGGACAGGGAGCAGCTTGAGAGGGAGCTCTCGAATGTATTTGAGGCGTTCCGCGGGGCGGCGGAGAAGGGCGCGGATCCAGATCTTCATTATATTAACCGGATCTGTATGGAAGTGCTGTTTTCGGTCTCGCGGGAGATCTACCGGTGCAATATCCACCCGGAGAAGCTGATGAGCGAGCATGATTACCACTATATGGACGTGTTTGACAAGCCCGCGCTGGAGGGAAAGCTGGAGTTCCTCATGAATGTATTTGGCCTGTTCATGCAGGAGTGCGGCGCGCAGAAGGAGACAGTCTCCAAGACCGGGGAGCTCGCAAGGATGGTGAAGCGCATCGTGGACGAGGAGTACATGTCCAATCTGATCTCGCTGGAATATGTGGCGGAGAAGGTACATAAAAATCCATCCTATATCTCCAAGGTGTTCAAGAACGAGTTTGACTGCAATTTCAGCGCCTACGTGACGGACCGGCGGCTTGAGAAGAGCAAGGAGCTGCTGGCGGATCCGCTGGTGAAGGTGTATGAGATCGCGGAGACGCTTGGCTGGGCGGATGTCTCCAACTTTATCAAAGTGTTTAAAAAGAAGTTCGGCATTAGTCCGGACGAGTACCGGAAAGTGGCGTCCGGTACGCCGGACGGCAGGCGGTAGTCGAATGGGGGCGGCAGGCCAAAGGAGACGGACTGCCAGAACCGATCAGGCAAAAAGGAGCGTGCGGAGGATGGGACAGAGGCGTTGGAATATCAAGAAAAGGATCATGGCGGGGTTTGTGCTCGTGCTCGTGGCAGTTTCGGCGGTGGTAGCCCTGCTGTTTCGGCAGACGGAGAATAAACTGCGCACAGAGTACAGGAGGCTGGTGCAGAGAAGTGTGGAGAGCGCTGCGCACAGGCTGGATACGTTTATCCGGGAGATCTATAACATCTCGGACAACTATGCGTTCAACAACCAGCTGGACAGCTATCTGGAAAAGGAGTATACAGAGGAACAGGTGTATCAGCGAAGGGCGGATGTCATGCGGATGTACCGCAATATTTTTGAGACTTCGGACATTCTGCAGAAGCGGGAGAAGATCAGCGGCATCCTCACGGCGAAGGGGGTGCTGTTTAACTTTGCGGATGTGAACTGCGACGGGTAGGAGGTGGCGGATCGGCTGACAGCGCTCGGGGTGAACGATCCCGATCATTTGATGCGGTTTTACTGGTATCCGCTGCAGGACAACTTCATGGTGTCCGATGCATCCGGGGATCCGCGCAGGGACAAGGCGGTTTTCGGCTCGCGCAGGGTGTATTCTGTCTGGAAATCCGCCTATGTCTGCGCCCATATTTTCTGCGTTCAGGAGGAAGACCTGTATGAGGTCTACCGCGAGAACGTTGTGGAGACAAAGGGGGAGATCTATGTGCTGGACGAGCATGGAAACCTGCTCTCTTCCAGCAATGACGAGTGTATAGCGCGCGGCAGGATAGACGACATATTCAGGGAGAGGATTCTCAACCGGACAGAGGATGATTTTACATGGAAGTCCGGCTATGGAAAGTTTGAGGTCTGTGTCCGCGAGTCGGAGCTGAGCAGATGGCTGACAGTGGCGGTGATCCCGCAGAAGAATATCACGGGCGAGGTGAACGCGCTGTACCTGCGTATCTATGTGGTGCTCATCCTGTGCCTGCTCGGCTGCGTCGTCGTGCTGCTGCGCATGTACCAGGGCTTTTTTACCCCGGTGAACGAGCTGAACCAGGCGATGCGCGAAGTGCAGATGGGCAACCTCAATGCCTACGTGAAGGAGACGGGGCGCAACGAGATCGCGGATATGATGCGCTACTACAACAACATGCTCCGCAGCATTCATGTGCACGTCGTGGAGAAGCTCGAATCGGAGCGCAGGAAGAAGGAGCTCGAGCTCGAGGTGCTGGTGTCGCAGATCAATCCCCATTTCCTGTACAATACGCTGGAGAATATCGTCTGGAAGTCGAACGAGGCGGGGCATCCCGATATTGGCCGGCTCGCGGCGATGCTTGGCAGGATGTACAGGCTCTCGACGAGCGGCGGTCAGATCATTGTCCTGGTGAAGCATGAGATCGAACATCTGACTGCCTACACACAGATACAGAAAAACCGGTACGGGGATGCGTTTGAATTTGACCTGCGGGTTGATCACGAGGAGATCCGGGGACTGATGACGCTGAAGATCATACTGCAGCCCATCATCGAGAATTCTTTCCTGCACGGGATGGAGGGGCTGGACCGGAAACTCAGGATCAGGCTGAAGGTCAGAAGGACTGGAGACAGGCTGCAGCTGAAACTGATCGACAACGGTGCCGGCATCACGAAAGAGCGCCTTGAGGAGGTGCGCAGGAGAATACGCGGCGGGGCGTTGCCGCAGGAGAGACAGACCGACATGCAGCGCAGCAGCGGGATCGGCCTGAACAACGTCGCGGCGCGCATCCAGCTCTATTTCGGGATCGAGGAGCTTGTCAGAATATCCAGTATTGACGGGGTTGGGACGATCATTGTTGTGCAGGTTCCAATACTCACGAAAGAGGATCTGGATGAAAGAGGCGAATATCAACTGCAAAATGACAAGAAAAACCAATAAACACAAAATTTAACTTGTTTAAATTGTGCAAAAAACCCTTTACAATAGACTTATCAAATGAATGACACAAAAAAAGACAAAAATGTGAAGGGAGAAATCATTATGAGAATGAAAGATCTGATGAAAAAGGGAATTGTGACGGCGCTGATCGTCAGCATGGCGGCTTCCGTGTTCACGGGATGCGGGAACAGCGACAGCGGAAATGGAAGCGCTGCAGACCAGCAGACTGCAAACCAGGACAGCGCTGCACAGCAGACGGAGACCAAGAATGACGCCGCGGACCAGGGCGGCAGCGACGCGGAGACACAGAAGATGGTGGCGCTCATCAAGGAGAAGACGGGGATCAATGTAGAGTTCTCCATCACGCCGACTTCGGCGGCAGGCGAGATCGACAAGGTGCTTGTCAGCCTGATGGCGGGCGATGACATCGATATCCTCGGAAGAACACCGATCCAGCTCGAGGAGTTCTACAATGCGGGCGTGCTCGCACCCCTCGATGAGCTTGCGGCGAATGTCGGGTATGACATGGAGAAGGTGTACAGCGGCGCGGCAGTGAAGTTTGACGGACAGACGTATGCACTTCCCGCGGAGCGCGATATCTGGATGACCTACTATAACAAGAAGGTGTTTGACGACGCGGGAATCCCCTATCCGGAGGCAGAGGGATGGACATGGGAGAAATACGTCGAGACAGCACAGCAGCTCAATGATGCAGGCAAGGGTGTGTGGGGCTCCTTCATCGGAAATGATGCGGTGCACAGCTACATGTACGCGACACAGTCCGGCGTAAATCCCTACAAGGCGGACGGTACTTCCAACTTTGACGATCCTGCATTTGCCGAGAGCATGGAGTGGTTCTTCTCGCTGGGCAATGACCTGAAGATCCAGCCGAGCAGCGTGGAGGTCGCTTCCGGTACATATCCGTACAACTCGTTCATGATCGGTGACAATATCGGACTCTATGTCTGCGGCGGATGGGTGGCGAGCACGCTGACAACACTTGAAAAGTACCCGAGAGACTGGCAGGCAGGAATCCTTCCGATGCCGTATCCAGAGGGAAGCGAGCCCTCTTCACTGGTGATCGACAGTTGCTATGCGGTGCCGGCGACCAGCTCCAACAAGGAGGCGGCTTTTGAGGCGATCAAGTGTATCGCGGAGTACAAGTATACACTCGGCTACGGGCGTATTCCTGCAAAGACGCTGACAGAGGAAGAGGCGCGTTCTTACATCGAAGAGACACTTGTTCCGATGTTTGAGCATGACGGCATCACGACAGAGGATTTTATGGCAGGCTGGTTTGATTCAAGCAGGAACTACATCAGCGAGAAGATCGTCGGAACAGCGGATACGGTCATCAACCAGATCGTCACAGAGGAGAGCCTGATGTACGGCCAGGGCGCAAAGAGCCTTGAGGACACCATGTCTTCCATCAAGTCCAGGGCGGATGAGGCGATCAAGGAAGCACAGGCGGAGTAAGTGATTCTCATAGTGAAAATATAAAGTCTGTAGACGGCTTGAAAGAGCATGAAAGGAGTGCTGTATGCCTGCAGCGCTCCTTTTTGCACCTTTTTTGCACCTTTTGAGGTCTCTATGGACTGGAAATGGAGGCAGTATGAAGCAGAACAAGGTAAAAATAAAGACTTCCAATGCACAGAAAAAAGAAAACAGGGCAGGGTATTTCTTCATCGCGCCCTATCTGATATTCTTTACGGTTTTTACAGGGATCTCCTTTCTGATGGCGATCGGAATGTCCTTTTTGAACATTAAGTATATCACCAAACTGGATAATCTGAAATTTGTCGGATTAAAGAATTTTGTCAAGATCTTCACAAACAAGGAGATCCTGGACTCCCTGTGGAGGACCTTTGGCTATGCGCTGGTGTATGTGCCGTTGATCATGATCCTCGGCTTTGCGTTTGCCGTGATCCTCAACAAGGGCGTCTATGCGAAGAACGCGCTGCGTGCGACGGTGTTTATGCCCTATGTGTCCAATATCGTGGCGGTCGCGGTCATCTTCAAGGTGCTGCTCGGCAGCAACAGCCCCATCATACAGCAGCTGCAGTCGTGGGGATTTGAACCGCCGCTGCTTTTGCAGGATCTAAAGCTGGCGCTTCCGACGACGGCGGCGATCGCAGTCTGGAAGGGACTCGGACTGAACATGGTGGTCTATCTGGGCGCGCTGCAGGGTGTTCCCACGGAGCTTCTGGAGGCGGCACAGATCGACGGCGCCACGAAGTGGGAGCGCATCCGTCATGTGGTGTTCCCGATGGTTTCCCCGACGACATTCTTCTTGCTGATCAGCTCGATCATCGGTTCACTTCAGAACTTTACGATCATACAGGCGCTGACAGAGGGCGGACCAGGGCAGGCAACCACCGTGATGAGCGTCAACATCGTGCGCACGGCATTTATGAAATACGATACCTCTCTTGCGAGCGCGATGGCGCTGGTCATGTTTGCAATCGTTATGGTCATCACGCTGGTTCAGTGGTATGGGCAGAAGAAATGGGTCAATTATTAAGGAGGGATGGATAGATGGCAGCGAAAGAAAAAGTATATAAGATATTGATGACGGTGTTCATGGCGGCTTTTGGCATCGCCTGTATTTTCCCGTTCATCTTTATGATCTCCTCGTCGTTCAAGATCAGCGCGGACGTCATGAAGTTTCCGTTCCATTTGATCCCGGAGCGCTTCACGATGGACAATTTTGTCGGACTGTTCACCAACGGCATGTACAATTTCCAGAAATGGTATGTGAACACGGTCGTGATGACCGCGCTTTGCATCATCATCAAGATCTTCTTTGTCAGCTTTACGGCGTACGGGTTTTCCAAGATTGATTTCAAGGGCAGGGATGCGATCTTTCTCATTCTGTTGTCCGCGATGATGATTCCGAGCGATATCATGATCCTGCCGAGATATATTATCTTCAAGAACCTGCATATCCTTGACACGATGTGGGCGCTGATCCTGCCGAGCTGCGTGGATGTCTACTTTGTATTCCTGCTCCGGCAGTCCTTTATCGCGATACCGGAGTCCATCAGTGAGGCGGCAAAGATTGACGGGTGCAATCATCTGCGCATTTACTGGCAGGTGATCTTCCCGCTGGCGAAGCCGTCGATCGCGACTATGGCACTGTTTTCCTTCACATGGGCGTGGAACGACTACATGGGACCGTACCTGTACATTTCCACGATGGATAAGCAGATGCTGTCTGTGGGCGTCAAGCTGTTCTCGTCGGGTCTGATCCAGGATTACGGTTCGCAGATGGCGGCGACAGTCGTATTGATCCCTGTGCTCGTGGCGTTCCTGTTCTGCCAGCGGTTCTTTATCGAAGGTGTTGCGAGCGGCGCCGTAAAGGGTTAGAGATACAGATAGGAGTTGGATCAATTGAAAAAAGAACCGGGAATCCGTTTTTTGTTCCTGCTGTGCCGGTGCTCTTACTTCTGCGCCTATCTCGGGCGGCTGAACTACTCGGCCGCCCTGACCGATATGATCCGGTCGGAGGGCTTTGGCAAGGGGGAGACGGGACTGATCGGGACAGCGTTTTTCTTTGCCTACGGAGCCGGACAGTTTGTCAGCGGTTTTCTGGGCGACCGTCTCCCGGCAAAGTGGTTGGTCTTTGCAGGACTGGGCTGTTCCGGCGTCTGCAACCTGCTGATGGCGCAGGGCGGAACGATAGGATTTATGATAGGAGTATGGTGTGTTAACGGGCTCGTGCAGGCGCTGGTCTGGTCGCCGATGCTGCGGCTCGTCACCGACTACTGCAGGGTGGAAGTCCGGCCGAAGCTGTGCGCCGCACTCAACAGCGCCGTGCCCGTGGGTACGATGGCGGCTTACGGCATCACGGCAGTGGTGCTGGGCGTGTCCGGCTGGCGTTCAGCGTTTCTGCTGGGCGGCGTGTGCCTGATGGCGATGTCGCTGGTGTGGCTTTGGGGCATCACGCGGATGGAACGGACAGTTCCTGCCCGGGGACAGACGGTGTGCCAGGCTGGACAGACTGCTTCGGCGCAGGGAAAACAGCCGCAAAGGGCGGGTAGTGCAGGAAAAACAGCGGCAGGACTGGGAGGGATCCTGGTGCAGTCAGGGTTGATCCTGCTGTTTGCCGCATTGTTTGTGCAGGGGGCGTTGAAGGACGGCGTCACGACATGGATCCCTGTCTATATCCAGGAGACCTACGGCGTCAGCCCGATCCTTGCCGTGGCAGGAACCATGGTGATACCGCTGTGCAACCTGTTTGGCGTCTGGCTGGCGTCGGCTGCGTGCAGGCATATGGAGCGAAATGAGATCGCGGTCTCGGCGGGATTTTTTGCGGTCTGTGCGGCGGCGCTGACGGTGCTGTGGCTGGGCTCGGGCAAAAGCATGGCAGTCTCGATGGGGATGCTGGCGCTGTCCACGACGGCAATGATGGCTGTGAACACGATGCTGACGGCGGTGCTTCCGTCCTGCTTCGGCGCGGTCGGAAAGGCGTCGTCAATGTCGGGACTGCTCAATTCCGCCGTGTATTCTGGCGGGGCGGTCTCCGCGTACGGCATCGGCAGTCTGGCGGGGCGCTTTGGCTGGACGGCAACGATCCTGATCTGGGCTGTGATGGCGGCGGCCGCTTTATCGATCTGCTGCCTTGCCGCCGGAAGGTGGGGATCATACCGCAGGGAACTGGCAGGAGGCAGGCGTTAGAGCACGCTTCGCTGCGCGATTTGGGAATAAGGAGAGAAAAAGTGTCAGAATGTATCTATTTACTGCCAAAAGAAGGAAAGGTCTACAAGGCGAACCTGCACTGCCACACGATCCACTCGGACGGGCATCTGACGCCGCAGGAGGTCAGGGAGGCATACAGGGAGCGGGGGTATCAGATCATAGCGGTCACGGACCACAGGCATTATCAGTGGCACCGGGATCTGTGTGACAAGGATTTTCTGGCGCTGGCCGCCATGGAGGTCGATATCAACGAACATTTTAAGAGGCCGGGGGATTTTTCGCATGTAAAGACGTACCACATGAATCTGTATGACGCTGCACCGGAAAAGTTTGTGGAGGAAAAACGGGGAAACCTGCTTCCAGAGCGGCGATACAACGACACGGATTATATCAACGAATATATTCAGAAAATGAAAGAGTACGGCTTTTACGCCTGCTACAATCATCCCTACTGGTCGCTGCAGAACTACGACGACTACAAAAATCTCAGGGGCTTCTGGGGAATGGAGATCTATAATCACGGCTGTGAGCACGACGGGCTGTACGGGTTTAATCCGCAGAGCTATGACGAGATGCTGCGGCAGGGCAACCGGCTGTTCTGTGTCGCCACGGACGATAACCACAATCAGTTCCCGTTCGGCGACCCGCTGTGCGATTCCTTTGGCGGTTTTGTCATGGTGAAGGCGGAGCGTCTGACCTACGAGGCGGTGACAGGCGCGCTGCTGCGGGGTGATTTTTACAGCTCCATGGGGCCGGAGATCTATCATATGTCCGTGAAGGACGGCGTGCTCGAGATCGAGACCAGTCCTGTCGAGAAAATATATGTGATGATGAGCGGCAGGAACTGCCATAAAAAGGTTGCTGTCCCGGGGCAGACACTGACGGGCGCGGCGTTTCCACTGGACGGGACAGAGGAATATATCCGGGTGCAGATCCGCGACGGCCAGGGGCGCTATGCGTGCAGCAACGCGTATGAGCTGCGCGGGACCGTGCCGGTGCTTCGGGCGTACGATATGGCGGGAAGTTGATGACAATGATGGAGGAAAAAAATGGATAAGAATTATGGAAGGGTGACGATACCCACAGACGCGGACATGGTGGAGGAGACAAAACAGACGGCACAGCGCTGGGGCGCGGATGCGATCCGCGACTGCGACGGGGCGCAGATGCCGGATGCGCTCAAATCCATGCCTGTAAAGATCTATTCTACATATTACACGACCAGAAAGGACAATGCCTGGGCGCAGGCAAACCCGGACGAGGTCCAGCAGGTGTACCTGATGACAGCGTTCTACACCGCGATGGAGGAGAACGCGCCGCTCAGGATCCCGCTGATGAAACATTTTTATCAGGAACAGCTAAAGCCGAACACTCTGCACGACATCAAGCGGTGGTGGGAGGTCATAGACCGGACGACCGGGGAGGTCGTGCAGCCGGAGGGCTGGGACTACGACGGGGAGAGCGGGGAAGTGGTGATCCACCGGCCGGATGCTTTCCATGAGTACACTGTCAGTTTTCTGGCGTTTATCATGTGGGATCCCGTACATATGTACAATTTTATCACCAACAGCTGGGAGAATGTGGAGCATCAGATCACGTTTGATGTGCGCCAGCCCAAGACGCAGAACCACGTAATCGAGAAGTTAAAGCAGTGGCTGAAAGACAATCCGGATACCGATGTCGTGCGTTTTACGACTTTTTTCCATCAGTTCACGCTGGTGTTTGACGAGCTTGCGCGGGAGAAGTTTGTGGACTGGTTTGGATACAGCGCCAGCGTGAGCCCTTATATTCTGGAGCAGTTTGAGAGGGAGGTCGGCTATCCGTTCCGGCCGGAGTACATTATCGACCAGGGCTATCACAACAATACCAACCGTGTGCCCTCGAAAGAGTTCCGCGATTTCCAGAGATTCCAGCAGCGCGAGGTGGCAAAGCTGATGAAGGTGCTGGTGGACATCTGTCACGAGCACGGCAGGGAGGCGATGATGTTCCTGGGCGACCACTGGATCGGCACAGAGCCGTACGGGGCGTACTTTCAGGATGTCGGGCTGGACGCTGTGGTCGGCTCGGTGGGCAACGGCGCGACGCTGCGCCTGATCTCGGACATTCTGGGCGTGAAGTACACGGAGGGAAGATTCCTGCCGTACTTTTTCCCGGACGTGTTCCACGAGGGCGGCGATCCGATCAGAGAGGCGAAGGAAAACTGGGTCACGGCGCGGCGCGCGATCCTGCGGAAGCCTGTTGACAGGATCGGCTACGGCGGCTACCTGAAGCTCGCGCTGCAGTTCCCGGATTTTATCCAGTATATTGAGGACATCTGCAACGAGTTTCGCCTGCTGTATGAAAATGTGGGCGGGCAGCAGCCCTACAGCCACTTTACGGTCGGCGTGCTGAACAGCTGGGGGAAACTGCGCTCGTGGGGAACGCACATGGTGGCGCGCGCGATTCCCTACAAGCAGACATACTCGTACGCGGGCGTGCTCGAGAGTCTGAGCGGGATGCCGTTTGACGTCCGCTTCATCAGTTTTGACGAGGTGCTGGAGAATCCGGCCGTGCTGGACGAGTGCAGGGTGATCGTCAACGTGGGCGACGCCTACACGGCGCCCAGCGGCGGCGCCTACTGGAAGGATCCGGCGCTGTCCTGTGCCGTCAGGGCATATGTCGCAAAGGGCGGCGGCCTGATCGGCGTGGGCGAGCCGAGCGCCTGCCAGCATCAGGGACACTATTTTGCGCTCGCCAGCGTGCTCGGCGTGGATAAGGAGGTCGGTTTCAGCCTTTCCACGGACAAGTACAACTGGGAGGAACAGGCGCACTTTATCACCGAGGGCAGGCCGGAGCAGATCGATTTCGGAGAGGGCATGAAGAATGTCTACGCGCTGCCGGGGACGGAGATCCTCAGAAAAGACGGCCAGGATGTGCAGCTTGCGGCGCACGAATTCGGCAAAGGCAGGAGCGTGTATATCAGCGGCATTCCGTACTCGTTTGAGAATGCCCGCCTGTTCTACCGCGCCGTGTTCTGGGCAGCGGGCGAGGAGAACCGTATCAGGAACTGGTACAGCGAGAACGACAAGATTGAGGTGAACTACTATCCGGCGACCGGCAAGTACTGCGTGGTCAACAACACCTACGAGCCGCAGGACACGGTCATCTATGACGGGCGCGGCAGGGACACGCGGCTGCATCTGGAGCCGAATGGGATCTACTGGCTTGACTTTGAGGGACAGGGATGACCGTGCTCTGCTGGTGACCGGAGGTGGCAAAAGGAGTATGGAATACATGGGAAAAGGATTGAAGCCGATGCAGTTCTTAATGTTAAATCTGGTATATAATGCATCGCTGGATAAAAACGAACGTCTGAAAAAAGCGCAGGAATATGAAGATTCCCATACCGTTGACGAAGATGTCGTGCGTGCCCTAGAGCGTGTTTGAAAAATGCTTTCCGTCAGATGTGCGTCACAGTTTGTGGGAGATTTGTGCCGAATGAAGGAGGCATAGCGGGCTATGTTGACTGAATTCGGTGCAAATATCACGCAAAGTGGGGCGTATAGATGGCGGGAATGATTTTTCAAACACGCTCTAGCAGCAACGAATAACATAAAGATAGAGGAGACAAAAAGGAAGGAGCGATTAAAAGTGTGCACATTATTTGAGGAGATTGCAAAGGATAGCAGGGAAGAAGCAAATATTGAGACAGCCAGAGAGATGATTAAAGATAATGAGCCAATAGAGAGAATTATGAAATACTCCAGGCTGTCCAAAGAAATGATATTGGAATTGCAAAAGCAGGAAAATTTACAGTGGTATGATCATTATGAGCAGGAAGTCTGATAAAGACAGCCTGCTTTTTTTATGCACATGGGCAATATTTTATTTGCGAACACAGGGCAGACAATGTCCATTTTTGCGGCAATCGGATTTCTGGCGGAGTCTGGATGCGGGCTCGACGGTAATGGTATTTTGACAAAGGTTCATAAATAGCAGAATATTATAATACAAAGCGGCATTTTACAATACAAAAGTTTTCTGTGCCGTTACAATAGAGCGTGTCTGGGATCGCAGTTTTCAGATTTTTTTGAAGGAAAAGGATCCCGGGTGCGCTTTTGTTATCACGGATAATGTAAAAAATTGTAGAATAATAGGATTTACAGGAAAAGGAGCATGGTAAGACGATGGAAGACAGAAAAATATATGAGTTTTCACAGGATGGCAATTCCTGTGTGATAAAAGAGCCGCGCACGCCCAGATACTGGTATAATTATCTGTGGAATGAGAACCGGTACTGCGCGCAGGTCTCCCAGATCGGACACGGGCGCAGTTATTACCTGAGCGAGAAGGCGGACATGTGCATGATCAACCGCGATGATGCCCGGTATGTGTATCTGCGGGACGAGGAGACAAAGGATTGCTGGAATATCGGCTTCGGGCCGCTGAATACACCGGTGGAGGCGTACCAGTGTACACACAGCATCGGCTATTCGCTGCTGCAGTCAGCCCGTCGGGGGATACACAGCTCATGGCGGATATTTGTGCCCAAGGAGGGATTTCACGAGGTCTGGAGCCTGAATATCGTAAATACCGGACAAAAGCCGCGGACGTTCAGTGTCTTTTCCGCGGTCAGCTTTTCGCTGGAGGGGTTTTCCTATCCGCGGTATTATGAGATGTATCGGTGCATGAGCACGGACTTTGACCGGGAGCTGAACGGAATCTACTGCGATTCGTCGCACCCTTTTGCGCCGCATGAGCGGTATCACGGTTTTCTGGCTTCTTCTGAACCGGTGTACGCCTACGATGGGGATCTGGCGAAATTCTGCGGTTCCACGAGTACGATAACACAGCAGGACGCATCGGCCTGCGCGCTGTTCCAGCGCCCGGACGTGGTGATGGAGGGCAGGGACTGCACCAACTCCGAGGCGGCGCTGTTTATTCTGGGTGGTGTGCTGCAGCATAAGATCACTTTGAAGCCGGGGGAGCGCCGGGAGATCCATCTGCTGTTTGGCATCAGCAGCTCGCGCGAGGAGGCGCGCGATGTGGCATCAAAGTTCAGGGACAGCCAGGCGGTGGAGGCGGCATATGACGAGGCACAGAAGTATTATTTTGCAAAGTATGCTTCCCTGTACATAAAGACACCCGATGAAAAGATCAACCATATCATGAACAACTGGGTGAAAAAGCAGGCGGATTTCTGTATTGTCGGAAAGAAGGGGGTGCGCGACAATCTCCAGATCGCTGCGGCGCTGTTAAATTACAGGCAGGACAAGGCAAAGGAGGAGATCCTGGAATGTCTGCGGCACCAGTTTCAGGACGGTCATGCCGTGCTGACCTGGTATCCTTATGATGACACGCGGTATTCTGACCAGCCGTTTTGGATCATATGGGCGGTCTGCCGTCTGATCAAGGAGACTGGGGATCTCTCGCTGCTCGAGGAGCGCATTTCATGGCAGGACGGCGGGGAGGTCACGGTTCTGGAGCATATGAGGGCGGCTGTGGACAGACTGATCGCAGACAAGGGAAGAAACGGCCTGGTGCGCATCTATTTTGCGGACTGGAACGATGCCCTGAACATCACGACAGACCCGGAGGCGGAGTCGGTGATGCTCTCCCACCAGTTCTGTCTGGCTTTAAAAGAATTAAGGTAGCTGGTGCTCCAATACGGCGATGCGGACTATGCGGAAACGCTTGCGGCGGAATATGAGACGATGAAGGCCAGCATCAATGAAAAGGCGTGGGACGGCGGCTGGTATATGCGGGCGCTGAGCACGGTGGAGAATATCGGCTCCAAGGACAGCGCAGGCAGCACGATTTATTTGAACGCACAGACATGGGCGGTGCTCGGCGACGTGGCGGACGCGGAGAGGCTGCCGCTGGTACTGCAGGCGGTGGACGGCATGGAGCATGATTTCGGCTTTCCTTTAAATATGCCGCCGTATCCCGCATATTCGCCCAATGTCGGCAGAATGTCGGGCATGCTGCCGGGGCTGTTTGAAAATGGCGGCGTATACTGCCATGCGACAGGTTTTAAGATTCTTATGGACTGCAAGACCGGGCGGGGTGACAAGGCCGTGGGGACATTGAAAAAGATCATGCCGGACAGCGATAAAAATCCTTCCGTACAGTCGGGGGCGGAACCCTATGTGTTTACCAACTGCTACGCCGCCCACCCGGGATATTATGGGAAGTCGTACCAGTCGTGGACAACCGGGACTTCGGCGTGGTGCATGATGGGGCTGTATGAGGGTATCATGGGCGTAAAAGGCGACTATGACGGGCTGCGCGTCGAACCCTGTTTCCCTTCCGCGTGGGAAGAGGCGGAGCTGACAAGGCATTTTCGGGGAGCGGATTACCATGTGGTGATACAGAATCCGTCCCATATAGAAAATGGTGCCGCCAAAATCCTTGTGGACGGTGCGGCAGTCGCGGGAACCGTGCTGCCTGATTTTCGCGACGGGAAATTGCATGAAGTGAAGGTTATCTTGCAGAAAAGATGATAATATATGATGAAAAAAAGGACGGGTGAGAAGATGAAGTTATACGATTTTTGGATTGAGTACAAAAGAGAGCCGTTTGGAATGTCAGTGCGCATACCGCGTTTTTCCTGGAAGCTGGAATCGGAGGAAAAGGATACCGTGCAGACAGCTTACCGCCTGCAGGTGTTTTCCGGGAAGGAACTGGCATGGGACAGCGGCAGGCGTGAGAGCGCGCAGTCCGTTCTGGTTTCCTATGGCGGGAAAAAACTGGAGGAGGAGAGGGACTATCAGGTATACCTGTCTGTGGAGGATAACCATGGAAATACGGCGGAGAGCCAGACCTCGTTTTACACGGGGATCTTTGACGCTCACCACTTACAGGCAAAGATGATCACACACGATTTCGAGCAGGAGGAGACAGCGTGCCCGGTCTTTTACCGCTGCTTTGCGGTGGCAAAGAAGCCTGTGGAAAGGGCAGTTCTCTATGCCACTGCCCATGGGGTGTATGAGGTGCAGCTCAACAAAAGCCGGGTGGGTGAGGATTATATGTGCCCGGGCTGGACCGGCTATCACAGGCGCCTGCAGTATCAGACATATGACGTTACAGGATATCTGAAAACAGGGAGCGAAAACTGTATCGAGATGACTGTGGGAAACGGCTGGTACAAAGGGATATTGAGTTTCGACTGCAAGCCGGACCGCTACGGGGACAGGGTGGCGGCGTTTGCGGAACTGCATGTGATTTATCAGGACGGCAGTCGGGAAATCATTGTGACGGACACGGACTGGAAGGTTCGGACCGGACCGATCCGGTACAGCGAGATTTATATGGGTGAGACCATTGACACGGACAACGCGGCGCAGAGAGAGGGAACAGTTTCCGTGGCGGAATTTGACGCCGCTGTGCTCGTCCCGCAGGAAAATGAGCCTGTGCGCATCACCAAACGCATTGTGCCGAAGAAAATCTTTACGGACCCGGAAGGAAACCGGCTGGTGGATTTCGGACAGAACCTGACAGGTCTGGTCGAGATCAGGATACAGGGGAAAAAGGGGCAGAAAATTACGGTGCGCCATGCAGAGACGCTGGACCATGACGGCGTATTTTATCCAGATACGCTGCGGACGGCGGCTTCGGTGGATACCTATATCCTGGACGGGACAGAACAGGTTCTGATGCCGCACTTTACATTTCACGGGTTCCGCTATATCGCGGTCGAGGGCGTGGCCAATCTGTCGCCGGAGATGTTCACGGCCTGTGTGATGCATTCGGACATGCGGGAAACAGGAACGTTTCACTGTTCAAATGAGACGGTCAACCGCCTACAGGAAAATATTGCATGGAGCCTGCGGGACAACTTTTTTGACATTCCGTCGGACTGTCCGCAGAGGGACGAGCGTCTTGGCTGGATGGGGGATGCGCAGGTGTTTTCGTGGACGGCGGCGTTTAACCGGAATACCGCCCTGTTTTTCTCCAAGTGGATGAAGGACGTGGCGGCGGCTTCCTCGCTGGAGGAGGGGGTTCCGCATATCGTGCCGGACATTCAGGGTACTTACAGCTCTGCCGGATGGAGCGACGCCGCGGTCATTATACCATGGGTGGTCTATCAGACATACGGAGATGTGCGGATTCTGGAGGAGTCCTGGCAGTGTATGCACGAGTGGGTGGATTATATCCACAACCGGGTAAACGAAAACGGGCTCTGGATGACCAATTACCAGTACGGCGACTGGCTGGCGCTGGACAGGGAACAGGGGGATGGCAGCGTTGGGGCTACGGATATCTATCTGGTTGCCAATGCCTGTTATCTCTATGTGACGGATCTGGTTGCAAAGACGGCGAAGGTGCTTGGGAAGGAGACAGAGACCGCTTATTATGAAAATCTATATGCAGAAACGCTGGAATCCTTCCGGGAAGAATACTTTACTTCCCGCGGCAGGATCGTCAGTGAGACACAGACAGGCTGCGTGCTCTCCCTGCATTTCCATCTGGCAAAGGAGAAGGACAGGGAGAGGATTTTAAATGCGCTGCTCGCCAATATTGAAAATCATAAAAATCATCTGACAACCGGATTTCTGGGTACGCCCTATCTGTGCCATGCCCTGTCGGACAGCGGCGCGCACGATATGGCGGGGCTGCTGTTCATGCGGGACGATTATCCTTCCTGGCTGTACGGCGTGAAGATGGGCGCCACCACCATGTGGGAGCGCTGGGACGCGATCCGGCCGGACGGGAGCATGCCCCACCCGGGACAGAACTCCATGAACCATTATGCCTACGGCGCGATCGGGGACTGGATGTACCGCAAGATTGGCGGCATCAACCAGCTTGAGGCCGGATATCACAGATTTTATGTGAAGCCGATGTTTGTAAAGGGGATTGAAGAGGCGAGGACAGAACTGGAGACGCCTTATGGAAGGATCGTATCCTTCTGGAGCTGCCGGAATAAGAAAATCCATATAGAGGTCAGTGTGCCTGCCAATACCACTGCGCTGATCTATCTGCCGGAAAAAGAGGATGTACTGGAAGCAGGTTCCGGCAGTTACGTGTATGAATATGACACGGCTACCAGTCTTAGAGAACTGCGTTTCAGCCTTGACAATACCTTAGGGGAAATTATGGAAGAACCGCTCGGCAAGCAGATGCTTGACCAGATGGTGCCGGAGCTGATGGTAAATCCCATGATCGAGTATGCGAAACGGATGACGCTCGCGGAGGGGATCAGCTCCGCGCCCGATATCCGCGCTGTGTACGAGGCGGTGATCAATGCGCTGAATGCGCAGGAGTTAGCGTGAAAAAAACATTAAGAAACACTAAGGCGCTAAAGGACACCGCCTAAGAGCTTCTAAATGTTTGGAAAAACGCGAAGGACAGCGTTTTTCACATCTATTTGAGTCGCGGCAGCGACATGGAGGTTGATATGGAAAAAATGTATCAAGACGTGAATAGAACGCCGCAGGAGCGCGCTGCCGCGCTTCTGGCGGAGCTGAACCTTGACGAGAAAATGGCGCAGGTCAACTGCATTTTTCCGTTTGGCGAATCTTACAATGACATGGAAAAGATTGCGGCAGACACGCCCTTTGGCATCGGGGAAGTGAGCACACTGGAGATGCGCAGGATCGGAACATTGGAGGAGGCGGCACGGTGGCAGCGGGATGTGCAGCGGATTGTCATGGAAAACAGTCCGCACCACATACCGGCTGTCTTTCATATGGAGGGACTGTGCGGTGCATTTATACAGGATACCGCGAGCTTTCCGGCAGGAATCGGCAGGGGCGCCGGATTTGACACCGGACTGGAGGAGCGGATTGCCGAGACCGTGAGCAGACAGGAGGCCGCCTGCGGCATTACACATATTCTGGCGCCTGTGCTGGATATCTCAAGGGACTCCCGCATGGGGCGCCAGGGAGAGACTTACGGGGAAGACCCGGCGCTCGCGTCCGCCCTGGGCGCCGCCTACACGAGAGGAATCCAGAAGGGGGAGACAGCCGGGCGGAGGACGGAGAGCGTGGCGAAGCATTTTCTGGCATTTCACAACTCACAGGGCGGAATCCACGGAACCCACAGCGATACCCCCGCACGGCTTCTGCGGGAGATCTACGGGAAGCCGTTTCAGGCCGCGATTGCCGAATCCGGTCTGAAAGGAATCATGCCCAGCTATAATTCAATCAACGGCGAGCCAGTCTCTGCCTCGCGGACACTTTTAAACGGACTTCTGCGGGAGGAGATGGGCTTTGACGGGCTGTGTGTCAGCGATTACGGCGCGGTCGGCAATGTGCACCAGGTACAGCATGTGGGGGAAGATGCGGTGGAGGCAGGGCTCCTGTGCATGCAGGCCGGCATGGTTTCTTTGCAGTCGGCGCGGGAATCCCTGGTACTGCTGAAAAATAACGGCGCACTTCCATTAAAAGAGGCAGACCGCAGAAAAAAGATCGCGCTGATCGGCCCGCACGCGGACTGTGCCAGAAAGTTTTTTGGCGGTTATACGCATCTGTGCATGATGGAGTCTACTTATGCGGTCGCAAACTCCATAGCGGGGGTGAGCGGCGTGGTACAGGCTGACGCTGCGACGATCAGGACTGTTCCGGGAACGAACATTCAGTCGGATGAGACAGAAGTGTTTAACGCAATCCTGCGCCGCCAGAAACCAGCGTGCAGAAGCCTGCTGGAAGAAATGCGCGCCAGACTGCCGGAGGCGGAAATCTGCTATGCCTATGGCTATCCTGTTGCCGGGGCGGACGAATCCCGTTTTGCGGAGGCATTGCAGGCGGTGAACGAGGCGGATCTCGTGATCCTGACACTCGGTGGAAAGCACGGAACGTGTTCCATGGCGTCGATGGGCGAGGGTGTGGACGCCAGCAATATCAATCTGCCGCCCTGTCAGGAGGCCTTTATCAGAAAGGCGGCGGAATCCGGCAAGCCGCTGATCGGCGTTCATTTTGACGGGAGACCGATCTCCAGCGACGCGGCAGACGCGTACCTGGATGCCATACTGGAGGCGTGGAGTCCGGCGGAGTGCGGCGCGGAGGCCGTCGTGGACGCACTGATCGGGGCGTACAATCCGGGCGGGAAGCTGCCGGTGTCCGTGGCGTACCACGCAGGGCAGATACCGATTTACTACAACCACCCTTATGGTTCTGCGTGGCATCAAGGGGAGAGCATCGGCTTTGTCAATTATGTGGATCTGCCGCACACGCCGCGTTATTATTTTGGCCACGGGCTTTCTTATACCACCTTTTCTTATTCAGATCTGTGGATTTCTGAGAGGGAAATTGACGCGCGGGGGAGCGTCAGGATAGGGGCGGCGGTGTCAAACACCGGAGGCTGTGAGGGAGAGGAAGTCGTGCAGCTCTACCTGACTGACCGCTATGCGTCTATGACCAGACCGGTCAAGGAACTGGCCGGATTTACCCGCATTTCGTTAAAGCCAGGGGAGAAGAAGCGCGTTGTGTTTGAAGTGCAGGCAAGTCTGACGGCATTCCTTGACAGAGATATGCGCTGGAAGATTGAAAAGGGTGAGATTGGTGTGGAGATCGGAAGTTCCTCGGAGGATATCAGGCTGACAGGGGCGTACAGTGTGAAAAATGATGCCTGGATCGAAGGCAGGGACAGGACGTTTTATGCGATTTTGCAGGAAGTAAGGAGGGAAACAGATGGACAGCAGGATTGTGGCGAGAAAGATTGCGGAGGAAGCGATTGTATTATTAAAGAATGAGTCGAAGCTTCTTCCTTTTTCAAAAGGGCAGCGTGCAGCCTTTTTTGGCAGAACCCAGTTCGATACGATCTATTTCGGGAACGGTTCGGGCGCGGCTCACAAGACAGGATGCAAAAATATCCTGGAGGAATGTGAGAAGAGCGGGATCTGCGCGGAGCCGGGACTGAAAGCATATTACCGGGAAAAAGTTTTCTCGGAGGAGATCACGAAGGAGGACGAATTTGACTGGGCGGATACCGGCAAGGTGATCACCAGCGGCGTTATGTATGAAATCTTTGGAAAATATCATGCGCCTATAGAGGAATACAGGATACCGGATGAGCTGATGCGGGCGGCAGGAGCGCACACGGACACGGCTGTGCTGGTGCTCGGGAGAAATTCCGGCGGGGAGGAGTGCGACAGGCACTTATACGGCGATTATTATCTTACGGATGCGGAAAAAGAGCTGGCAGATCGGGTTTGCAGTACCTTCAGGAAGGTCGTCCTTATTTTGAATACGAACGGACTGGTCGATCTGTCCTGGGTGGAGGCGTTTCAGGCTGTCCAGAGCATTCTGTTTGTCGGTATTCTGGGAGAAGAGGGGGCGTCGGCGCTCTCTGATATCCTGGTCGGGAACGTGAACCCGTCGGGAAAGCTCGCGTTTTCCTATGGCATCCTTGACGGTCTGCTCAGACAGGCAAGGCAGCGGAAGATGCGCCTTGTACTGCTGTGGTTCGGGCTGTGGAAGAACGGTGAATCCATGTATGTGCCAGCCTGGATGAAGAAGGACAGCCAGAAGTATTTCCGGGCGCAGAAAGGAACCGGGGAGCGCATGAATACCATCTCCCCGTTCTGTGATGCCGCCGTGGAAAAAGACAGGGCGGCTTTTACAAAACTTATGGCGCATATCCGCGAACAGGATAAAGGATATGGCACGGTTATCGCCATGCAGGTGGAGAATGAGATCGGCCTGCTCGGAACAGAACGGGATTACTGCGGTACGGCACAGGAGAGATTTGCGCAGGAGATACCGGATGAACTGGCTGAAATGTATCAGGTGAGCGGTACATGGGCGGAAGCTTTCGGAGAAGACGCGGGGGAATATTTTATGGCATATGCTTTCGCGTCTGCACTGGAGCGGATCACTTCCGGCGGTCAGCAGGCCTATCCGCTTCCATGTTATACCAACGCATGGCTGAAACAGCATCCGTGGTACGCCGGTTCCTATCCGTCCGGCGGGCCGGTGAAGGAGGTGCACAGGATATGGAAAAGCGCAGCGCCGTCCCTGTTTGCGCTGGCGCCTGACATTTATGTGCCGTATACGGCAGCGGTGATCGAGGCGTACAGCTACCCGGGAAATCCGCTGTTTATCCCCGAGGTGCGCAAGGACGCGGCGACGGCTTCCTACTGCCTGTACGCCTTTCTGAAATGCCACGCGCTCTGCTATTCGCCGTTTGGCATAGAGGATCTGGGACTGCAGCCGGAGGAAGTGGAGAAGCCCCGGCGAAGGTCATGGCAGCCCTGAACATCAATCCAACAGTTTTCGAGACAGAGGGCGGCAGAAAATATCTGGGCAGTGTCTATAACCTTTTGCAGAATATCGAACCATTGTATCTGAAATACAGGGAAACACAGCAGATGCAGTGCTATGTGAAGCATTCGGAAACGGAATCAGGAACGTATTTTCGATTTGGCGCGTATCAGCTTGTCGTTGACTATGTGCCTGCAGTCACAGGAAAACCTGTGACTGCAGGTGTCATCTTTGAACTGGATCAGGATCGTTTTCTGGTCGCGGGCATGATGAGCAGGCTGACATTTCTGCCCAAAACGGGCGGAAACCGTAAGGCCGGCATAGTAACACTGCAGGAGGGCTGTGTTGTCAGGGGAGAATGGGTTCCCGCAAGGACGCTGAACGGAGACGAACAGATGATGCTCGCCTTTGGGGATGAGCCAGCGTGCCTTTATGTGGAGCTGTATCAGTATTGAGAGCTCTGGCGGCGACTGTCGATGGATATAAGGGAGTAGAAGGGGATAAAGATTCCGCCCCTGTCTGGCAAATGAGGGACAGCACCGGAGCGCCCAACCTGAATCTGAACACGATCGAAATAATAACCCGTTATATTGAGGTGGAACTGGAGAACAGAAAAATTCCAGTCTGGATCTATTATCCGCGTCGGCAAATCGGGCAGAAAGATCGTCCGGCGTGTATATTCCTGCATGGCGGCTCCTAGAGCGTGTTCTCCGTTTGTGGGGGAAAATCCCATGAGGCTTCTGGCTGAAAAGGCTGGATGCGTTGCGTTCGATGTAGATTATTCGCTTGCCCCGGAGTACAGGTTTCTCACGGCGCGTTTTTGCCGGGGACTGTTTCGACGTATTCACCCGCGGCAAGTGGAAGCCGCCCCGTATTGAAATGAACATGGCGCAGGAATGGTACTTGGGATAAGCACCGTGGAAATGTGTATAACTTGCTGTTCCGTCATGGAAAATTCCGTTCACAGAACATGGAAAAGCTAAAGTGCAGCTTTCCCACAACTCCATAAGACAGCAAGTTATGCACATTACGCACAGTGCCGACTACTCCGGAATCCATTTCATATATATCACTAAAAAATCGAAACTTGTCAAGCTATGTCAAGATTTTTATGATATTCTTATAGGGGAGGTGAAATGATGTCAGATAATCGCTTATTCAAAATGTTATATTATCTTTTAGACAAGGAACGTGCTACTGCTCCTGAATTAGCAGCTGAATTTGAAGTTTCTACAAGAACAATTTATCGTGACGTAGAAGCATTAAGCAGTGCGGGTATCCCGATCTATGCTGAACCGGGAAGAAACGGCGGTATATACTTATTGCAGGATTTTATTTTGGACAGAGCAATATTATCCGAAAATGAGAAGCGGGAAGTATTGACGGCAATACAAAGTATATTTGCCACAGGCTATACTGGCGAAAAAGAATTACTAACAAAGTTATCAGCGATTTTCAATGTAAATACAAGAAATTGGCTTGAAGTGGATTTTTCACGTTGGGGAAAACGCATTTATGATAACTCAAAATTTGAAATTCTGAAAACAGCGGTGATTCAGTGTAGAGAAGTAAAGATAGTTTATGAAAACTCTAACAGCAGAAGAAGCACACGAATCGTTCAACCATTAAAAATATCTTATAAATCAAAAGAATGGTATTTAAAAGCATTTTGTATGGAAAAACAAGATTTTCGCATATTCAAGTTAAACCGTATATTAGAGCTGGAATTATTAGAGGACACATTTGTGCCAAGACCATACCCGGAAGAAAAAAACAATCTGCAACAGATATACCCTAAAGTAGTCCTTTCGTTTTCAAAAGCTATTGCATATCGTGTCTATGATGAATTTGACGAATCAGAAATT
>ERZ778517.232-NODE-232-length-66160-cov-12.611300_pt1 | contig 66160 bp, 60 predicted proteins | sample MGYA00510341_ERZ778517 | MGnify/ENA primary metagenome ERZ778517 (study PRJEB29527, sample SAMN07138964) | mouse gut metagenome | material: feces | host: mouse | place: China:Nanjing | collected 2016-01-25 ...
AGGTTGGTCTGCTTATCTAAGCAAAGTTTTTGCACTTCGATTTTGAATCTTCACACATTTTCAGCATGGTGAATCTGAACGATATCACCGGAAAAGCATAAAAACAGGTCATTTTGCTTAATAATATATTCTTTTAGATTTATACTGCATCTTATCTGACCTCTGATACAGATCAGGACCGTAATCGCATCTAAACGGACAGGTAAAGAAAACAGTTCCATCCTGTTTACCGGAGTTATCAATACACGACCATTTTGCAGATACGTTGCTTCGCTTGACGTGTAATGTTGAATCAATGTTGATATAGGGACAGTATCAAATGCCATAGTTCAGAATTTTAATTTACAAGACAAATGTATTAAAAACTAATTGTTTTTTTATCCACAAAAGAGCTAAAAACGCCATATGCTCCAAACCGCGCTCCATATTGAACTGTTGGAGCATTTCTCTTATGCCGAACTTTGCAAGCGAAATAATCAATAGTGAAAATGAACAGATCTATAACCACATTTCTTACATCCTTACTCATTTCTTCTTTTGCTTGCATGGGAGAAACCCGCACAATATCCTTAGAGGAATGCCGGGATCTCGCCATAAACAATAATAAGGAATTACGTATGGCTCACATGCGCCAACAGGGAGCACATTATCAGCGCAAAGCTGCATTCACAAAGTATCTGCCGAAAATATCCGCTACCGGAATGTATATGAGAACCGGTGACGAGATATCTCTTTTGAGCGACGAACAGAAAAACTCGTTGTCACATCTTGGAGATATGGTTCAGATTCCCGGTCTGCCATTGAACGCATTGGGCGAAAAGCTCAATGATGCCCTACGTACTGATACACGAAATATGACCGCAGCTGCAATAATGCTTACTCAGCCCATATATATGGGAGGTAAAATCAGAGCATACAACAAGATTACCAGTTATGCAGAACAGATTGCAGGTGATCAGGCTGATTTACAATTACAGGACTTAATCGTGGAGGTTGATGAAACATACTGGAAAATAGTTGAACTGCACTCAAAAAAAGAGCTTGCCGAGGGTTATATAAAGCTTATTCAGACTCTTGACAGCGATGTCACCCAACTCATACACGAAGGCTTTGCGACAAAAGCCGATGGGCTAAGCGTCAAAGTCAAATTAAATGAGGCCAAGGTGACATTGATACAAGTCGATAATGGTCTGTCCATAATGCGCATGCTTATGTGTCAGTTATGCGGTCTTGATATGAATACCGACTTAAGGCTTGCCGATGAGAATACTACAGGACCCAGCTATGTTCTCATGCCCGATTGCGGGAATTTGAATGAATGGCACGGCAGACCGGAACTCCGTATGCTTGAAAAGTCAATTAAAATCAATGAGGAGAAAGTCAAAATAGCACGTTCCGAATTTTTGCCGTCTGTCGCACTTACAGGAGGATACATGTTAAGCAATCCGTCTGTGTTCAATGGATTTGAGAAAAAATTCAATGGCACATGGAATGTCGGAGTCGCTGTCAATATCCCCATACTTACTTGAGGAGAACGGTCCTACAAGGCAAAGGAGGCCAAAACGAATGTAATGATATCGCGGCTACATATTGAAGAAATCGAAGAAAAAATAGAGCTACAGGTCAGCCAGTGCCGCCAAAAAGCAACAGAAGCACATGAGCGTTATGTCGCTGCTATCGGAAACAGAGAGGAAGCAGATGAAAATCTGAGATGCGCCAATTACAGGCTGAAAGAAGGCATCATACCGGTCAGCAATGTCATCGAAGCTCAGACTGCATGGCTTTCGGCTCATTCTGATTTAATATCGGCATCTGTCGATGAAAGGCTTGCCAGTCTTTATCTGCTCAAATCATTAGGACTAATCAAATAAAACCATTATAATGAAAAAGAATCTGAACATAATTATCGTCATTGCCTCTATCTTCACTCTTGTAATTATAGCAGTGATAGTAGTTGGTCTCACTTTGCCCTCTCAAAAAGAGACAATACAGGGTCAAGCCGAAATGACAGATTACAGGCTGTCAAGCAAAATACCCGCCCGCGTCCTTGAAATCAGGGTAAAAAAAGGTGACATGGTGTCGAAAGGAGACACGTTGGTAATTCTGGACGCACCCGACATCGAGGCTAAACTCTCACAGGCTCAGGCGGCTTTCGACGCGGCTCAGGCTCTGGAACTCAAAGCCCGCAACGGGGCCCGCAACGAACAGATACAGGGAGCATACGCCACATGGCAAAAAGCTATAGCCGGACGAGATGTCGCAGAAAAGACATACAGCCGTGTGAACCGCCTCTTTGAAAAAGGTGTGATGGCTGAACAAAAACGTGATGAGGCTTACGCCCAGTATCAGGCTGCGATAGCGACAGAACAAGCTGCAAAATCGCAGTATGACATGGCTGTGAACGGCTCCAGACATGAAGATATGACGGCTGCCCGTGCGCAAGTCGAAAGGGCTCAGGGCGCAATAAAGGAAGTCAGCTCTTATGTGTCGGAAACGGCGCTCATAGCTACTGCCGACGGTGTTGTGACCGATATTTTTCCCGAAATAGGAGAACTTGTAGGCAGCGGTGCCCCGATCATGAATGTATCGGTAATTGATGACATGTGGTTCACATTCAATGTCCGTGAAGATATGTTGCCCGGAATAACCGTCGGCACCGAAATGGATGTGTATGTGCCTGCTTTCGACAAATCCGTCAAGGTACGGATAGAGCGTATAAAAGATGTAGGTAGTTTCGCCACATGGAAAGCCACAAAAGCATTGGACAAATATGACCTGAAGACATTTGAGGTTCAGGCTTATCCTGTGCAGCCGGAAGATCTGGTAGGATTAAGAGCCGGCATGACCGCCGTATTTGAGAAATGACAATATGAACAATAAGTCAACATACCGACGCATCTTGGCAATAAGCCGGAGAGAGCTGGGCATATATTCGCGCCGCCCGCTGTTCCTCTTCTGCCTTCTTGTCGCACCGGTGCTGTGCGTGGTTCTGTTCGTCACACTGATGGACGACGGACTTCCTACAAAATTGCCGACCGGAATAGTGGATGAGGACAACACGCAGATTTCTCGTGTGATCACCCGTACCATCGACGCTCTGGAGGAAACAGATATCAAGTATTCATATCCGGATTTCACCGAGGCCCGGAAAGCGATGCAGCGCGGGGAGATATACGCTTTCTTCTACATTCCTCGTGGAACGACCGAGAAAGCCATATCCAACAGGCAACCGCAGATTTCTTTTTACACCAACGATGCCTATCTTCTCGCAGGGTCATTACTGATGAAGGATCTGAAGACGGCCTCAGAGTCAACCGGAATGGCGATAACACGTGAAAACCTCTATGCCCACGGCCTTACAGAAACACAGGCGATGGGGATAATTCAGCCTATTGTCATCGAGTCACATCCGTTGAACAATCCAGAACTTGACTATTCGGTATATCTCAACAATGTGCTTCTTCCGGGTATATTGATACTGTTGATAACACTTGCCACCACCTACACCATTGGGCTGGAATGGAAGCAAGGAACTCAGAAGCGGCTTTTCGCTATGGCAGGAAATTCCTCATGGATAGCACTGATAGGAAAACTATTGCCACAGACTCTGCTGTTCTCGCTGGTATTCATATTCTATGATGTATATTTCTATCAGTTCCTACGCTTCCCATGTAACAGCGGAATATTCCCGATGATAATGCTGGGAATACTAACAGTTCTTGCCTCTCAAGGTTTCGGTGTGTTCTTGTTTGGTGTATTCAGCGGCCAAATGCGACTCTCGATGTGTATATGTTCGTTATGGGGCATACTGTCGTTCTCTCTTGCAGGCTTCACATATCCTGTGACATCCATGGCGAAGTGGTTGGAATTTTTCTCATGGATTTTCCCATTGCGGCAATACTATCTGATATATGTAAATCAGGCATTGAACGGCTATCCTGCCAGTTATGTATGGACTTCTGTTCTGACACTTGTCGTATTTGCCCTATTGCCGGTATTGGTCATAAGGAGATACCGCACCGCATTTTTGAAATATAAATATAAACCGTGATACAGTTATGAAATCTATTTTGAACATAGCGCAGATATGGTACAATGAATTGCGCTGCATCTGCAAGGATCCGGGCATATTGATGTTCATACTGTTCGTGCCGTTTGCCTATCCGCTGCTGTATTCCTACATATATACCAATGAGGTGGTTAACGATGTGCCTGTTGCGGTGATTGACGAATGTAACAATTCTTTAAGCCGGGAGTTTATCAGAAATATCGACGCTTCGTCCGATGTGAAAATTGTTGCTCATTGCAATAGTATGGATGAGGCGAATGAATTGCTGATGGGACAAAAAACATACGGGATAATAAAAATTCCAGCTTCGTTCTCATCTGATCTTTATCACGGGGAACAGACACGGGTCGGCGTGTACTGTGACATGGGCAAGATGCTGAATTATAAGGCAATACTTTTGACTACGACCAATGTAGCCCTTGCCATGAACAAGGATATAAAAGTTGAGAGGCACTTGCCGGCAACAACACAGCGGCAGGAAGAAATAACAAAAATGCCTGTTGAATATGAGCATGTTCCTCTGTATAACCCCCAGAGCGGATTCGCGGCTTTCCTGATACCGCCTGTGCTTATATTGATTATCCAGCAGACAATATTCCTCGGAATAGGTATGTCGATGGGCGATTCACGCGAACGGAACAGGGGAAGCGTCATTCCATTCAATAAATGGTACAAGAACCCTGTCCACATTGTGTTTGGCAAGGGGCTGCCTTATTTCTTCCTTTATATCCTCATTGCAGTATATATGTTTACCGTGGTCACACGGATATTCACATTGCCGCAACTCGGTGACTATTGGACATTCATAGCATTTATTGTTCCCTATCTGCTGGCCTGCATATTCATGGGAATGGTGTTGTCGTCACTTGTTTATCGCAGGGAAGACTGCATAATGCTGTTTGTATTCATGTCTGTTCCTTTGCTGTTCCTGTCAGGGCTGTCTTATCCCGGAGCCTCAATACCGGAATTCCTGAAATACATTTCGTATGTATTTCCCTCGACATTCGGCACAAACGGATACGTAAGGATTACTGCAATGGGAGCGTCGCTTCAGGATGTGAGAACCGAGTATTGCGGACTATGGATCCAGACCGGAATATACTTCGTAATGGCATGCCTGTACTATCGGCATCAGATTCTGAATATTGTAAAGAAAGTAAAACCAACACTATAAATATATGGATACAAATTTAATCGCCAGAAATGCTATGCGTATATGGCAACTCATGAACAACGGCACGACTTGGTGCTATGACAAACTGAAACGAGCCACAGAACTCTCGGACCGGGAGATAAATGCCGCATTAGGATGGCTTGCGCGGGAAGATACGGTTGAGATTTTACCCGATCCGGTAACTCAGGAGGACACTTACAAAGTGCGCCACTACTGGGAGGGAGGTCTCTGAACCAAAATGGACTGTTGGCGTCGTTTAAGCTGATCAGGGCATCAGTAGGGCATATGCGAAAGAACGGCTACTGAAAATACAGGTTTGAATCCTGTCGTCAACACTAACAGACTTTTTATCAAAAAACAATCATTTTCAATAAACAATGGAGAAATCACATAACAGCCATACAATCGGTGCAAGTCATGAAGATCTTATGGGTTTGCCTATGGGAGCCGGACGTTTAATGCTGGCATTATGCCTTCTCCTGACATGTCTTTCGGTCGGAGCACAGATTCATGACAAAGAACATCATCAACCCATAGATGCGGACAGCGTACGTCGTGAGTTTGACAAAGGACCCTATTTTACGTTATATAAAGATAATTACTTCATTTTCGGACTGTCAATCGGTCCCAAAGCCACAAAAGAAAACACCAACGTAAAGGTTCAAATATCTGTCAGACAGAAGCTGACGAAATCAACTCTTCCTTTTGGCTCATACCTATATTTGTGCTACACCCAAAAGGTATTTTGGAATATACTCGAAGAGTCGTTGCCAATGACAGACCTTAACTTTAATCCGGGTATCGGTCTTGCCAAACCGGTTTTTAAGAACGGCAAATACATGGGCAAAATCATACTGCAACTTGAACATGAGAGCAATGGACGTGATTCTATTGAATCACGTTCATGGAACAGGCTGAGCCTTGGAGCCGATTTGCTTGTGTCAAACAATCTGCTTGTCCATGCTAAAGTGTGGATACCATACGTTGACGGTGAACACAACAAGGACTTATTAAAATATGTGGGTATAGTGCAGGCCGGAGTTGAACTTTCGTCTAACAACAGAAGATGGAAAGGAAGCCTTGTATTGACAAAACGCAAGAATTGGAAACTTGACTTTAACACCGTCGCAGAGATTTCATGGCAGTTTTCCCGTAATGCCGACTGGTGTCTGTTCGCTCAATACTACAACGGATATGGAGAAGGACTGCTTGACTACAATAAGTTTTCTTCACATCTGAGAGCCGGTATTGTAATTAGGCCAAAGCTATTTAGCAATTACTGAATTTATAAAACACTGTTAATCGATCATGGGTATCTTTCTGCTGGCGCCGAAGAACGCAGCCCCGAGAATACATCATTTATGAAACAGGCGTGGCAACTTAGTGTTTGCCACGCCTGTATGTGCATACATAAAATCTTTATTTGCCGGTCAGAGCCTTTATGGTCGATTCTATGGTCGATATTTTGGACTCCGCATCGTGTTGTTTATGACGTTCGGCAGCAACCACAGCTTCAGGTGCATTGTTGACAAAGCGTTCGTTGCCGAGTTTCTTCATTACCGAAGCCAAGAAACCCTTGTAGTAGTCAAGGTCTTTGTTAAGACGGACAAGTTCGGCCTCTACATCTATATTGGTGGTTACGGGTACGTTGAATTCAGTCGTACCCACCATGAACGAAGCGGCAGCTGCATCCTTTTCGGCATTTCCCGATATACCTGACAGATTTGCCAGTTTGGTTATGACAGCATCGAAGTCGCCTGTCCATTGACCTATGACATTGAGATGAAGAGTTTCGCGCGGTGATATGTTCTTGGCAGCTCTTACTCCACGTACTCCTATCACGACTTCCTTGGCTTGGTTCATTGCATCTACCATACTGCTGCCGACATGTTTTATTTCGGGCAGTTCGGCATACATGATGGACTCTCCGTCGGCTCTTTCCTGAAGGTGCTGCCAGAGCTCTTCGGTGATGAACGGCATGAACGGATGGAGCAGACGCAGCAGTGCGTCGAAGTAACCTAACGTAGCTTTATAAGTGGCTTTATCGACAGGACTTCCGTAAGCCGGCTTGACCATTTCAAGATACCATGAAGAAAACTCGTCCCAGAACAGGCGGTATATGGCCATCAATGCTTCCGACAGTCGGAATTTGTCGAATAGGTCCTTGACTTCACACATGGTAGCGTCGAGTCTGGCTTGGAACCACTTGATAGCTATCGATGCACTTTCTGGCTGCTCGGCATCGACAACATCCCATCCCTTAACAAGACGGAATGCATTCCATATTTTGTTGCAGAAATTGCGGCCCTGTTCACATAGTTTGTCATCATATAGAACGTCATTGCCAGCAGGGGCGGCAAGCATCATGCCCATGCGCACTCCGTCCGCGCCATATGTGTCTATCAACTGTAACGGATCGGGAGAGTTTCCGAATTGTTTCGACATCTTGCGGCCGATTTTATCGCGTACTATACCGGTAAAATAGACGTTTTTAAAAGGCTTGTCACCGACAAATTCATAACCGGCAATAATCATTCTCGCAACCCAGAAGAATATTATGTCAGGGCCTGTGACAAGAGTAGATGTGGGATAATAGTATTTCAACTCTGCGTTGTCGGGTTCGAGAATGCCGTTGAACAGCGAAATAGGCCAAAGCCATGATGAGAACCAAGTGTCAAGACAGTCTTCATCCTGATGCAGGTCCTCAAGAGTAAGTGATGAATTACCAGTCATACTCATAGCCTCTTCGAGTGCTTTTTCAGAAGTCTCTGCAACAACAAAGGTGCCGTCAGACAGATAATAAGCCGGTATACGATGTCCCCACCACAATTGACGAGATATGCACCAATCCTTAATCTCCGTCATCCAAGTATTGTAAGTATTCTTGAACTTCTCGGGCACGAATTTTATGATATCGTCCATTACCGCTTTATGAGCAGGACGAGATATATCTTCCATTTTCAAGAACCATTGGTCGGAGAGTCGGGGTTCGGTGGCTGTATCGGGATTGCGCTCCGAATATCCTACCTTGTTCTCGTAGTCCTCAATTTTCTCTATAAGCCCGGCAGCCTGAAGGTCTTTGGCTATCTGCTCGCGCACGGCGAAGCGGTCCATGCCTACATACATGCCTGCAGCTTCGCTTATGGTGCCGTTGTCGTTGAATATATCTATTGTCACAAGATTGTGTTTTGCTCCGAGCATGTTGTCGTTCATGTCATGGGCGGGGGTCACCTTAAGACATCCGGTACCAAACTCAATGTCAACATAATCATCCTCGATTACCGGTATTTCGCGGTTGACGAGAGGCACTATCACGTGCTTGCCCTTGAGGTGAGTGTTCTTGGGGTCGTCAGGGTTGATGCACATGGCAGTATCGCCCATTATGGTCTCGGGACGTGTCGTGGCTACGATGGCATAACCGTCTTCTCCCACTATCTTATAACGGAGATAATACAACTTACTATGCTCTTCCTTATATATGACCTCTATATCGCTCAATGCGGTACATGCTTTCGGATCCCAGTTGACCATACGCTTTCCGCGATATATAAGGCCTTTGCGATACAGCTCGCAGAATACCTTTATCACACTTTTCGAACGTACGTCGTCCATAGTGAAAGCAGTACGACTCCAATCGCATGATGCTCCGAGTTTTTTGAGCTGTTCAAGTATTGTGCCGCCATATTTCTCTTTCCACTCCCAAGCATGTTTTAGAAATTCCTCACGAGTCAGATCGCTTTTTTTAATGCCTTCCGTGGCAAGTTTAGCCACAACTTTAGCCTCAGTTGCTATTGCCGCATGATCGGTACCGGGCACCCAAAGAGCGTTTTTGCCTTCTGTTCTTGCACGGCGTATCAGTATATCCTGTATAGTATTGTTGAGCATGTGGCCCATGTGCAATATACCGGTCACATTTGGAGGCGGTATTACTATCGTATAGGGCTCTCTGTCGTCAGGCACCGACTTGAACAGGTCGTGCTCCATCCAATAGCTATACCACTTGTCCTCGACTTCGGCAGGGCTATATGTCTTGGCTAATTCGTTCATATTGGTTTGATTGATTATATTTTTTACAAAATTACTAAATTTTTCTCACCGATGCACCATAAGACAATCTTTATGCCACACATAGTGTCAACAAGTAATTGCTCGATTAAAATCACCCGCCTATACATTGCGGTCCACATCCGATACAATATAGTCAGAAACACCGCTAATGAAACTCGTCATGCCTCCAATTGTCAATCACAAGACAGCAATAGCCACCTTGAGCATAAGACATTATTGTGCAAAGCCCAATTTATGGCTTGGCATCACGAGGCACTGCCGGAGCGGGCGGGATAAGACCGTCTTTATTATGCTCGTGCTTTACATTTTTCATTTTGAGTTTTACCATATCAAATCCTTGTCCATATACCCCGTTGACATTGGCCTGAGTGATAAAAGCATCTTTGTCAATGGATTTTACTATACGGAAAATGGTTACCGACTCTATTTTACGGCACATAACCAACAGAACCTTTACCTCCTGCTTTGAATACCACCCCATGCCGTCAAGCACCGTACAGCCACGACGTGCCTCATTATTTATGGCATTGGCAATCTCCTGCCAGTATCGCGAGATAATAGTAAACTGGACAGCCTGACGGTTGGTATTTATGACCTGATCAGCCATAAACGAGGCTAACAGCGTGACAACAAGACCATACACAATCTTGTCTATCTGATGAAATATCAGGAAGCTCGACGATATTATAAGAAAATCGCAGTAAAGCATCATACGTCCTATAGACACATTGCTCCGCTTTGACACCATGGCAGCCACAATATCGGTGCCGCCTGTACTGCCGTTATGAGTAAAGGCAAGCCCTATTCCAAAACCACAGAGCACTCCTCCGATTATTATATTCATGAATGTCTGCTGCGCAATAAGCGGTTCAGGAAACATCGGCTGCATAACACCAATGAAAAAGTTTATGACTGTGGCACCGAAGACAGTGCGTATGACAAACTGCTTGCCCACAATCTTGTATGCTATCGCAAGCAACACGAGATTCAAAGCATAGGATGTCAGAGCCACCGGAATACCCAGCAGGAAATACACGAGAGAACCGACGCCGACCAAGCCTCCGATTACGACCTTTTCAGGCAATATAAAAGCAGTGAAACCGAAAGCATAGATAAGCAACCCGAATACGATAAAAACGTAGTCGCGAGTCGACAGCCAAATATTACGACGAGATAAATGCATTGTTGGTGATTTTATAGTGCAAAATTACGTTAATGAACAATATCTACAAAAATTTTCGAACAATTAATCAGCTATTTCCAAATAGTTTTTTCACCTATAACAAAACGAAAGGCGCCTCTTTACAGAAGCGCCTTTCTTATACAAATCGATTAAAGAATTTTAATCTTTAATTTTAGCTTTGATAAACTCTCGGTTAAGACGGGCAATATTGCTAAGCGAAATATTTTTAGGACACTCTGCCGAGCAAGCACCAGTATTAGTACAGTTACCAAAACCAAGTTCGTCCATCTTCTTAACCATGGCACGTGCACGACGGGCGCGTTCAACCTGACCTTGGGGAAGCAGAGCAAACTGACTTACTTTTGCAGATACAAACAACATGGCCGAACCGTTCTTACAAGCGGCAACACACGCACCGCAGCCAATGCAGGTAGCCGCGTCCATAGCGAGATCGGCATTGACCTTTGATATGGGCAGACAATTGGCATCCTGAGCACCGCCACAGTTGAACGACACATAACCTCCAGCCTGCTGAATCTTGTCAAAAGCATTGCGGTCAACCATAAGGTCTTTAATCACGGGGAATGCTGCAGATCGCCACGGCTCAACCGTAATCTCTTCACCATCATGGAAACGACGCATATAAAGCTGACAGGTAGTGGCTCCGGTAGCGGGACCATGGGGATGTCCGTTGATATACAACGAACACATACCGCATATACCCTCGCGGCAGTCGTGATCAAAAGCTATAGGCTCCTCATGCTGATTAACAAGCTGCTCGTTGAGGATATCGAGCGTTTCAAGGAAAGAGGTATCGGTATCGGTGTCAACCGTATAAGTCTTGAACTCGCCTTTTTCCTTCGGTCCAGCTTGACGCCAAACCTTAAGTTTTACAGTTATTTTTGACATTTGAGTTTACTTTCTAATATGTGAAAAGATTATGACTTATAGTTACGGGTCTGAACCTTGATAGCCTCATAGTGAAGCGGCTCTTTGATAAGTTCGGGAGCCTTGTCATCGCTACCTTGGTAATCCCAGCAAGATACATAGAAATAGTTTTCGTCATCACGCTTGGCTTCGCCTTCTTCAGTCTGGTACTCCTCGCGGAAGTGTCCGCCACAGCTCTCATTGCGGTTAAGAGCATCATAAGCCACAAGCTCGCCCATAATGATGAAGTCATTCAGACGGAAAGCCTTGTCAAGCTCGATATTCATGCCCTCGGCTGTACCGGGCACATAGAGGTTGGTCTGGAATTCCTTACGGAGTTCTTTCAATTTAGCCAACGCAGTGGTAAGGCCCTCTTTCGTACGTCCCATACCTACGTATTCCCACATAATATGGCCGAGCTCTTTATGGAGAGAATCCACAGAACGCTTGCCTTGTATCTTCAAGAGAGCATCCTGAGCGGCAACGCACTTGGCTTCAGCCTCTTCAAACTCGGGAGCATCAGTTGAGAAGCGCGGTACAGTAATCTGGTCGGAAAGATAATTCTGGATAGTATAGGGAAGCACAAAATATCCATCGGCAAGACCCTGCATAAGAGCGGAAGCGCCAAGACGGTTGGCTCCATGATCGGAGAAGTTGCACTCACCGATAGCAAAAAGTCCTTTCAACGAAGTCTGGAGTTCGTAGTCAACCCAGATACCACCCATAGTATAGTGGATGGCAGGGAATATCATCATCGGGTTATAGTAAACCTCTCCGTTTATTTCAGAACCGACTTCACCCGGATTAACGTCAGTGATCTCCTCATACATATCGAAAAGATTACCATAACGCTGACGCACTACATCAATACCGAGGCGGTTGATAGCATCGCTGAAGTCAAGGAACACCGCAAGACCGGTATTGTTTACACCGAAGCCCTTGTCGCAACGCTCCTTGGCGGCACGCGAAGCAACGTCGCGGGGCACAAGGTTACCGAATGCCGGATAGCGACGCTCAAGATAATAGTCGCGATCAGCTTCAGGTATCTGCGATCCTTTAATTTCTCCGCTCTGAAGTTTCTTGGCATCCTCAAGTTTCTTGGGCACCCAAATACGGCCGTCGTTACGCAGCGACTCCGACATAAGAGTAAGTTTTGACTGCTGATCACCGTGTACAGGTATACAAGTCGGGTGTATCTGAACATAAGCCGGATTTGCAAAATAAGCACCCTTGCGATAACAAGCCATGGCGGCGCTACAGTTGCAGCCCATAGCATTGGTCGACAAGAAGTAAGCGTTGCCGTAACCGCCGGTAGCTATAACCACCGCATGAGCGGCAAAGCGTTCAAACTTACCTGTAACAAGGTTTTTGGCAATAATACCACGAGCACGGCCGTCAATCATGACAACATCATGCATCTCATAGCGGTTGTAGCTCTTTACCTTGCCGAGGTTGATCTGACGGTTTAGCGAAGAGTATGCACCGAGCAAAAGCTGCTGACCGGTCTGACCTTTGGCATAAAATGTACGCGACACCTGTGCACCGCCGAATGAACGGTTGGCAAGCAGACCTCCGTATTCACGTGCAAAAGGCACACCCTGAGCCACGCACTGGTCTATAATGTTATTGGATACTTCGGCAAGACGATATACATTGGCCTCACGAGCGCGATAGTCACCGCCTTTTACAGTGTCATAAAACAGGCGGTATACCGAGTCACCGTCGTTCTGATAGTTTTTGGCAGCATTTATACCACCTTGAGCAGCAATCGAGTGAGCGCGGCGGGGAGAGTCCTGTATGCAGAAGTTAAGTACATTGAAGCCCATCTCGGCAAGCGACGACGCAGCTGAAGCGCCGGCAAGGCCGGTACCGACCACGATTATGTCAAGACGACGTTTATTAGCCGGATTCACCAGTTTCTGATGAGCCTTGTAGTTGGTCCATTTCTCAGCGATAGAACCTTCCGGGATTTTAGAATCAGCCGGATTCATCACTTTAATATTCTCTTTATTATTTTCCATATCGCTAATCAATTTTCGGGTTGAACTTCCTGAACAGCCTCAACTTCGACAGCCTCAACATTTTCGGCAGCATCATTAAGGTAATCAACAAAGGGGAGTATAGAGGTCCAAGCCTCAATGCTCTTAAGCTGGTTTTCAAGCATAGCGGCATCCACACCGTACTGCGACATCATCTGAGGATTTTTCCTGAGGTTGTCAACTTCGGTCTTGGCCTTCTGCAGGTCTTCGGCTGTCGGTACCTGATCGTAACTGAAGCGATCGGCAGGTATGCCTACCACTTTACCTATTACCTCCTTGTATTGATCGCGAAGCACCGGATCTTTCTTGTAGAAGTCATTGTGGGCATTTACTGTAAATACCACGGCCTGTGCGATAAACAATGCTATCACGATTGTTGTCCACCAGCATGCTATAGTCTTAAGACGTGGCAACCAAGTGGCATTGTCCCAGCCGATAGACTGAAACATCGACCAAAAACCATGATTCATGTGGAACCACAAAGCCACGAAACCAATTATATACACAATCGGAGTCCACACACAAGAGAATGCTTCCTGAATAAACAATGTGCCTATTGAGGGGGGTATCACTCCCTCGACACCACGTATCTCCTGAAGTTGCATCTTTGCCCAGAACTGAATCATGTGCACGGCAAGGAAAGCAAGAACCACGATACCGAGTACAAGCATGTTCTGCGATGACCATTCGACCGTAGCCGGACGCTTGTTTATTGAATAACGGTCGTTACCACGTGCCTTACGGTTCTGAAGAGTAAGCCACACGGCATAGACAATGTGAATGATGAACAACAGAGCAAGCCCCATAGAGGCTACCAACGCATACCAATTAGCTCCAAGGAACTCACAAATAACATTGTAAGCCGCCGGATACACGATAGCTATTGCGTTCATCAAGCAGTGAAAAGTTACAAATAGGACGAGGCAAACACCTGTTACGGCCATTACCAATTTGCGCCCTATAGATGAGCTTGTTAACCACATAGAAGTTTAAAAATTTGAAAATTAGAACTTAATATATTAAATGAATTGATGGCTATTGTTTGTCATGCAAATTTAAGATAATTTATGCGTCATCACAAATAATACGGAATTTTTTCGGTATTAATTATTGTTTTTGTCTTCTTGACTTCACCGGAGAACGCAGAAAAACATGTTATAAAACATATTTTTCAATTTTACCGCATTTTTATTATGCAAATACAATCAAAATATGTAAACTTGCACCATGAAATTATACAAAAGTATTATGTAAATATCACCAAACAACATTTAGTATTGCATTCTACAGAATCCATCATATAATAGTAGATAGATTTCTCATGAATGGAAGGACGGCGGAGCTTGCGACAAGTAAAGCCGTCTGTTTTTTGTTAATTAGCGGGTAAATTGTTAATTTTACGCTTCAATTTCTCATAAATTATGATCTATAGGCCATCTTGCTTAATACTTTCCGTAGCCACCGCCATATGCCTTATATTACCGGGATGTGGGTGCTCCCGTGACAAATCAGACACATCCGCCTCAGAGCACGCCGCCTCGGAACTCGGCGCCCTTCCCGACTCAGTGCCAGAGGATGGTTTCGTCAAGATGAAGATATATCCCATAGGAGGAAGTCTCGCCCGCGTATTCAATGACCTTAACCAAGTGCACGTGGATGAGGCCAAGAATATAGGCATAAGCCCGATAGAAAGTCCCCGTTCGGCATGGCAGATCAAACGTCCGATAAAACACATTGAGAGCTGTGACGAATACTTTGTTGACAACCTCACCCACTCCGTACCCTATCTCGTGCCGGAAGCCTCCTCGTTGCTAAAAGAGATCGGTCAACGCTTCAACGATTCGCTGCAGGCCCGAGGAGGCGGCAATTACAAGCTTAAAGTGACAAGTGTGTTGCGCACGCGAGGCGCTGTAAAAAAGTTGCGTAAACGCAATATCAACGCCACAGAAGAGTCAGCCCACCAGTTCGGCACCACATTTGACATAAGCTACACAAAATTCATATGCGACTCCATGACTGTGGCGCGTACACAAGAAGACCTGAAAAATCTACTGGGAGAAGTACTCAAACAACTTCGCGACGAGCAGAAGTGTTATGTAAAATACGAGCGTAAACAAGGATGTTTTCACATCACCGCCCGTAAATATAAACAATGAAGACAATGAAATCAACCGGAAAAAGCGTTATAAAACGTATTGCGAAAATCACGGCATGGACCATTGGCATAACAATCGCACTTGTTGTATTGCTGCTCAGCGCCGCGGTATGGATACTGACACCCGCCCGGCTCACTCCGTTGGTCAGAGATATAGCCAACAAAAATCTGAACGCGGAAGTCACGCTGTCCAAAGCCGAACTCACCCTTTGGAAGACATTTCCACACTTATACATAGACCTCGATTCGGTCACGGTAAAAAGCGACGCATTTGCCGCTCTTGATGCGTCACAACGAGCATTGTTGCCACAAGATGCAGACACCCTTGTAAGCATAGACAAATTTCACGGAGCCATAAACCTTCCGGCTCTTCTGAAAGGCGACATAAAACTTTATGACGTAGAACTGACATACCCGAAAGTAAATGCCGTATCGTACAATAACGAGATATGCAACTTTTATATAGTGCCCGAGAGCGAAGAGAGCGCCGAAGCGGAAAGTTCCGGCATACCGGACATATCTATAAACCGGTTCGAAATCATAAACCGGATGCCGATACGCTACATATCAATAGCCGATTCTTTGGACATAAGTCTTACCCTAAGGCAATCACGCATACTTAATGCCGATTCAAAGTACGAAGTGACGTTGGACAGCGATCTCAAGGCACTGCTGCCACCCGACATAGACATCGACTCCATGACCATAGCTATCGACGGAAAAATACAATGGCTACATGAACGCCCTGAATGGATAACACTCGAGAACTTCAACATAACGGCGGGACCGGTCAGAGCAGTCATCAACTCCTCGATAAACTTCGCCACACCGCTCACTTTTGAGAATTTGGCCATGACCGTCAATTCACTATCGCCTGAAGAAGTCATAAGTTATATTCCGGATAAATGGCGAGGCAATGTAAAGGAGCTGTCAACGGACATGAAAATAGACATGGCCATGGAACTCACACGCCCCTACCCTATCAACAGCAAGGCCATGCCATCATGCACAGCCGACATAGTAATAAAGCCCTGTAAACTTAAATATGACCACTACGCGCTCAAGGATGTGGAGGCTGATATTACTGTAGCTGTCAACGGCGATGATATTAATCAATCCACGGTAAGCCTCAGGCATCTGCGAGTTGCCACTGACGGAGCCCGCGTATCGGTAAAAGGGAGCGCCACTTCTCTACTCAAAAATCCGTATATCGACGCACACATAAAGGCTTCCGCCGACTTTTCCAAGCTACCGTATGACATGAGGGCGGCAATACCGGGATCCATAAAAGGACGGCTGGAGTTTGACTCCGACGCACGACTGCACCTCAAAGACCTTACGCCCAAACGGTTTCACCGCATATTGGTCAACGGCAATCTCGCCCTCCATGACATTGACGCGTCACTGCCTGAAAACGGCATAGACCTGTATACCCGCAATGCCAAGATCACACTCGGCACCAATACGAGCTTTGTTACCGACGCACAACGCGTCGACTCTCTGCTCACGGCCTCAGTAAATATCGACACTATCAGAATTAGTGCATCAGGCATGGACATAGCCGTAAAGGAACTCAAAGGCGGTATAGGATGCACTAACAAAGCATCGTCATCCGACACCACCCAGATCAATCCGATAGGAGCCACAATAAAAGCAGAAGGCATAAGATACATTGACAGCGACTCAATACGCATGTGGCTGCGCGGAGCGAAACTGTCAGGAGCTATCCAGCGTTACGAAGGGCAAGGACGCGTACCGTTACTTAGACTGAACACAGGCGCCGACGTTGCCGTATATGCCGACCGTTTCAACCGGCTGTTCATGCGTAATGGCAACTTCGACATCAAAGCCCACATGAAGCCTCGGCGCGAACTGCTACCACGGCTGAAAGCGCGTTATGACTCACTGTCAGCATCACATCCCGGGCTTGCCCCCGACTCCATATTCTCACTCATGAGAAAGTCGATGCCCGGCAGGAAAGTCGACATGTCAAAGTACGACATCCTTGATTTCGGTCTCGATCAAAATACCAAGCGTATGCTACTCAAATGGGATGTCAGCGGCAGTATGACCGCAGAACGGGGCATGCTGTTCTCGACATACTTTCCATTACGCAATCGTATTGAAGACATAGACCTGTGCTTCACTACCGACAGCGTGCGCCTAAACGACATGAAGTATAAAGCAGGTCATTCAGACTTCAGGATAAACGGAGCTATCAGAAATCTGCGTCAGGCTCTAATATCACGACGTCCGGTTCAAATAAACCTGACGGTTGAGAGCGACACTCTTGACATCAACCAGATTGTACAGGCATCATACAAAGGAGCGGCTTTTGCTGAACAGGTCAGAGAGGGTTCAATATCAATAGACAACATCGAAGACGAAAAAGCAATGCAACAGCTTGCCGACTCCGTGACGCAGTCAGGCGAAACATCAGCCTTGCTCATACCCATGAATGTCAGAGCCGACATAAACATGAAAGCCAAGCATGTGATGTATGCCGACATTACAATGCAAGATTTCAAAGGCGACCTGCTCATAAACAACGGAGCGCTCAATCTGCGCGATCTGTCGGCCGGTTCGGCAATAGGCGGAGCAGCGCTTACGGCTCTATACACCGCTCCGACAAAAAATGACATACGCTTCGGTTTCGGGCTTAAACTCAACGACATGCACATAAAAGAGTTTATCAATCTCATACCGGCAGTAGACTCGCTGATGCCGCTGCTGAAAGACTTCGATGGAGTTATCGATGCCGACATTGCAGCCACCACAGAGGTCGATTCGTGCATGAACCTTATACTTCCAAGTCTCGAAGCAGCGATAAAGCTATCGGGAGAGAATCTTGTGTTGCTTGACGCAGAAACATTCAAGACCCTGTCAAAATGGCTTATGTTCAAAGACAAAAAACGCAACGTAATACCGCACATGGAAGTAGAGATGCTTGTAGACAACTCAACACTCGAACTCTTCCCGTTTGTTTTTGACTTTGACCGTTACAGACTTGCCGTGATGGGCTCCAACGACCTTGCGCTCAACTACAAATACCACATATCGGTTCTTAAATCACCGATGCCGTTTAAATTCGGGCTTAATCTGTCGGGCAACACCGACAAGATGAAGGTCCGGCTTGGCAAAGCCAAATACAAACCCGATCAAGCGGGAGAGACGATAGCTATCGTCGACACAACGCGCATCAATCTGCTTAAAGAGATCGACCGAGTATTCAGCCGTGGAGCCAAAGCGGCGCGACTGTCGGGTCTGAAAGTATCCCGAAAGCCGGAGAAAGTGACATTTGAAGAGTTCAACGACACAATATCACACAACGACTCGATAATGTTTATTGAAAAAGGCATATTACCCAAACCGGAAAGCGATGAATGAACAAGATGCGATAAACGCCTATATGGAGCGTAGAGGCATGAGGGAGTTCCGCCTAACAACCGCCCTTATAGACATGGACGGCACCCTATATGACTCCATGGGCAATCATGCCGATGCATGGTACCGCCTGATATCAGGCATAGGCATAGAGTGTACCCGCGATGAGTTTTTCCTCTATGAAGGACGCACCGGAGCCTCGACCATAAACCTGCTGTTTAACCGCGCTTACGGACATGACGCCACTCCGGAGCAAGCCAAAGAACTATACCGAAAAAAAACGGTGTACTTCAGCGACATGCCGCCCGTATATCCTATGCCGGGAGCCAAGGAAATGGTGGACACTTTACTCTCACACAGCATCACTACAGTACTTGTGACCGGTTCCGGTCAAAATACATTGCTCAACCGGCTTGATACGGACTATCCGGGAGCATTCCCCTCTGAAAGGCGCATAACATCACGTGATGTTACGCGAGGGAAACCCGACCCCGAACCATTTCTTAAAGCCATGACCATCGTAAATGCCTTGCCTGAAGGGTGTATAGCCATCGACAATGCGCCGCTCGGCATTCAATCCGGAGCCGCTTCGGGGGCCTTTACAATAGGTGTGACCACAGGGCCCATACCACACGAAGAACTTCACAAAGCCGGAGCCGACATCATTTATCCTTCAATGGCAGAATTGGCCCGTAGCTTACCCGAATTAATATCTCTCATTTTACAAACCGAAAAATAAACATCCACGCAATGTCTCAAAAAGTATATTTCACCAATTCACCGGCTATTGCAATAGACAGGTATATAACTGACTCCGGCAGTCCCAAGACATTCATCCTCACCGATGAAAATACCGCCGAACATGTACTGCCCGTCATATTATCTGAATCGCGTCAACTCCGTGACGCCGAAGTAATAACCGTAAAAGCCGGAGATGTAAACAAAAACATCGACTCTCTTTCTTACATATGGAACCGCTTACAGAACGGTGGCGCAACACGTAAGTCGTTACTTATAAACCTCGGAGGAGGCATGATCACGGATATGGGCGGTTTTGCCGGCGCCACATTCAAGCGGGGAATCAATTTCGTCAATATGCCCACTACCCTTCTGTCGGCCGTAGACGCTGCCGTAGGAGGAAAAACCGGAATAAATTTCAATGGACTTAAAAACGAAGTCGGAGCATTTAAGGAAGCCGATGCTGTAATCATATCCACTGTATTTTTCAAAACACTACCGGTTGAGGAACTTAAATCGGGATATGCCGAGATGCTCAAACACGGCCTTATAGACGGTAAGGACACTTACAGACGCCTTATAAACCATAATGTGGAAAGCGCCGATTGGGACAATCTGCTCGACATACTTGAAGAATCAGTCAACGTCAAGCGCCGTATAGTAACAGAAGATCCGCTGGAACACGGCATCAGACGGGCTCTGAATCTTGGCCACACGATAGGACATGCTTTTGAAAGTCATGCAATGAAACACAACTCGCCGATTCCTCATGGTTATGCCGTAGCATGGGGTTGTGTAACCGAGCTTACGCTTAGCTGCCTCTCACTCGGCTTCCCGAGCGAAGAGCTACATCGCTTCGCAACCTATATATATGACACGTACGGACCTTATACATTCACCTGCGACGATTATCCCGAACTTATAGAGTTAATGCATCATGACAAAAAGAACACGTCATCGGAAATCAATTTTACTCTCCTCAAAGATGTGGGAAAAATTGAAATAGACTGCACATGCAATGAAGATGACATAAAGTCGGCTCTTGACATTTTCAGAGACTTAATGCACGTATAATCACGACTTAGCACTATTTCATCAACGAAATTTTGTGTTAAAAGTTGATTTATTGCAAGATAATGTATAACTTTGCGGCGGTTTTTCAAATAGTAACTATTGTGGGAAAGTTTTCAGCCTATAAGCTCCCGTTGAAGTCTTTGTCGGTAGGCAGTCATGAATTTGACTATCATCTTGACAAAAAGTTTTTCGAGGATATGGAAAGCGCCGACATACACGACGCCGACCTGAATATCCATGTGACCGTGGTCGCAAAAAACGATTTGTATGAGTTGACCATCGACATCACGGGCGAAATTACATTGCTGTGTGACCGTTGTCTCGACGACTTGCAATGGCCGGTTGATACGACCTATCATATTTACGTAAAGTACGGCGCCGACTACAATGACGACTCCGATGAACTGCTTGAGATACCGGAAAGCGACAACTACCTCAATATCGCTTATATGATATATGATACTGTAGCTTTGACGATACCCATCAAGCATGTGCATCCGCTCGGCAAATGCAATCGCGCCATGAGTTCTTTACTTAAAAAGCACCGGGCTCCCGGAAACATATCAGAGGAGGACGGTGAAATGATGGAAGAGATCATAGACGACATCGAGAATACGGACGTCGCAGACTCCGACAACGAGGCTACTACCGATCCGCGATGGGACGAATTGAAAAAGCTTAACGACAACAATTAATAATAAATACATAGTACAAAATGGCACATCCTAAACGCAGACAATCAAAGACCCGTACTGCAAAGCGCAGAACTCACGACAAGGCTGTAGAACCCACATTGGCTATATGCCAGCACTGCGGCTCTTGGCACATCTACCACACCGTATGCCCCGAATGCGGCTACTACCGTGGAAAAGTGGCTATCGAAAAGACCGCAGCTATTTAAAGCATATTGACAACTTAGTCATTTTATATAACATCACTCCCGGGTAGCATACGTTTGCCCGGGAAACGATGTTTTGTATTAATGTAACCATACTATAATATGAATATGCTTTATCCGAGAATAGCAGGTATCGCCGCGTACGTACCCGACGATATTCTTGACAACGAGATGCTGTCGCAGATGGTAGAGACAAGCGACGAATGGATCACCACACGTGTCGGAATAAAAGAGCGTCGCATACTGAAAATGGACGGTGCAGGCTCCTCCTACCTCGGCATCAAGGCGGTAAACCGATTGTTGGAATCCACCGGAACAAAACCGGAAGAAGTGGATCTTTTGATATGTGCCACCTCCAACCCCGATTACCGCTTCCCCTCTACAGGCTCAATCATAGCTCATGAGTGTGGTATGAACCGTGCCTATGCCTATGACATACAGGCTGCGTGCGCAGGTTTTCTTGTCGCTTTGCAAGACGCATCAGCGTATATCCGTTCAGGCATGTATAAAAAGATAGTTGTTGTGGCAGCTGAAAAGATGTCATCAATGACCAATTATCATGACCGTACGACGTGCCCGCTGTTTGGCGATGCCGCAGGTTGCATGTTAATCGAGCCTTCTGAAGAAAAAGTAGGTATTATCGACGGAGTATTCCACATAGACGGCACTGGACTGCCCCATCTGCTGATGAAGGCAGGCGGCTCGGTACACCCCGCCACTCATGACACCGTAGATGCCGACGAGCATTATATATATCAGGAAGGCAGAGCCGTATACAAGCATGCCGTGACTGACATGCTCACTTCATCACTTGATGTGGCTTCGCGCAACGGCCTTTCAATAGATGATGTTGATTGGTTGGTACCTCATCAAGCCAATCTTCGTATAATCGAAGCCGTTGCTGAACGTGCCGGTATAAACCACGACAAGGTACTTGTAAACATTGAGCATTATGGCAATACATCGGCCGCATCGATACCTTTGTGTCTCACCGAATATCGCGACCGACTAAAGAAAGGCGACAAGCTCATACTCACGGCATTCGGAGCCGGCTTCACTTGGGGAGCCTTATATGTGATTTGGGATCTTTAAGCAAAAACAATCATTCCTATTTATAAAAAACGGGCCGAAGAGTATTGACTTCGGTCCGTTTTGTTATATCTTTGCAAAAAGACCATCTAAGATGAAGCAGATCGACATAAACATACCGCTCATATCAGCTAAATACAGAGAACTCGATGCAACCCAACGCGACCTCGTTGACAAAGCACGTGCCATGACCCGCCACTCCTACGCTCCATACAGCAAATTTCATGTAGGCGCTGCCATACTTCTTGACAACGGAGAGATAATTACAGGCTCCAATCAGGAAAATGTAGCATATCCGTCAGGCATATGTGCAGAGAGGACAGCAGCGTTCTATGCCCACTCCCGCTATCCAGAAGCCAAATTCAAAGCCATAGCCATAGCCGCTCGCGACACATCGGGCCATGAAGTAGCCACCCCCATATCACCTTGCGGAGCATGCCGTCAGGTGCTGCTCGAGTACGAACAGCTCGCAGGGACCGATGCTCAAGTACTGCTTGCCGGAGCCGAAGATATATACATCATACCCTCCATACATTCGCTCATGCCGCTTGCCTTCGTTGACTTTGACTGACATTGCAACCATTACAACCGCCAATTATTTGTTTCTATTTGCAAAAATTCATATTTTTTCATATATCGGTGAAATGACCGGCTAATCATTAACCAAATATGAAAAAATATCTAATAACATTTACTTTTGCCTTTTTGACTTGTCTGTCGGCAATATCACAGAACACAATAGTCTACAACCCCGAAAACAAAGCTTATTTTGGGTTCAGAATCGGCGGTGAAATCGCAAAACCGTATGACATTCAGCATCGGCTTCTATTTATGATATTTAACGTTCTCTCAATATACATGGCCGCCATTTTCACATAGACCCGCAATATTTTTTTTTGACACATAGATTAAACCTTTATTTGGTTATCAAGTCATAGTGATTGTAAAATTTCACTAACGATTTACAATTCTACTGTTTATGGGTTTATCGATCCGAAAGACGCTGATGTCTTTCGCTATAAGTTTATTAAGTTGCAGCGCCGCGTTGGCTGCCAATATTACAGGGACAATTACCGACTCGTCCGATGAGCCTCTGATCGAGGCCACCGTACGCTTGTTAGCCGCAAAAGACAGCGCATTTGTCAAAGGTGTCACAACCGACATCAATGGAAAGTTTTCAATCAATAACGTAAAGAAAGGACGTTATATTATCCAGACAAGCTACATCGGCTACAACAATCATTACGAAGATGTACGCATAGGCGAGTCATCGCTCACTCTGAAACCTATCGTGATGAAAGAGTCGACCGTTATGCTTAAAGAAACAGTGATAACGGCTGTAAAGACAGAGATAGTGGCCAAGGAAGACACCCTCGAGTACAATGCCGGTTCTTACAAGACACAGCCCAATGCTGTTATGGAAGACCTGCTGAAAAAATTGCCGGGGGTTGACGTAGACTCCGATGGCAAGATTACTTCAGGCGGTAAGCAGGTGACAAAAATACTTGTCGATGGCAAAGAGTTCTTCTCCGACGACCCTAAAGTAGCGTCCAAAAACCTACCCGTCAACATGATAGACAAGCTTCAGGTAATCGACCGCAAAAGTGACCTCGCAAGGCTTACAGGTGTTGATGACGGCGAGGAGGAGACTGTCATAAATCTTACGGTAAAAAAAGGCATGAAAAACGGATACTTCGGTGTCGTAAACGCAGGTTACGGTACTGACGAACGCTATGCCGCAGACTTCAATATAAACCGTTTCTGGGACGACAACCAGATTACATTCCTCGGCAACTTCAACAACATAAACCAACTTGGGTTCACCGATAGCAACGGCAACCGTTTCCGTAGGTTCGGCGGCAACAACGGCATCAACACTTCGCAGTCATTCGGTGTAAACTTCAATGTCGGAAAAAGCGACGAGACATTCCGCGTAGGCGGTGACCTGCTTTACAGCCACACCGACCAGAATACCCGCACGTCGCAAGAGCGTCAATATCTTTTTTCCGACTCGACATCTTATCTTAGCAGCCGTTCGGCATCACGTGACCGCGGTCATAACATACGCGGCGACTTCAGAATACATTGGAAAAAAGACACTCTGACAACATTTGAATTCCGCCCGCGCTTCTCGCTCAACTTTAACAAATCATTGAGTGCCGACTCGTCAAGCACATTTGCCGGTGACATCGCCCGTACACTTGTTACACGAAGCATCAACAACGGAAATTCCGACGGCAAAGCCTACGAAGTCGGGGGTGACCTGTGGTTTAACCACAGTTTCAAGTCTCATAAGGGACGTTCATTCTCATTCGCGCTCGACTACAATCTAAGCAATACACGCGAAGATGACTATAGTTATTCCTACAACCGATTCTTCCTTCTCAACGATTCAATCGACCTTTATGACCAGTACACCGATAATCATAACTGGAGCAATCGAGTAGGTCTGCGCATGACATGGACAGAACCGCTCGGCGATGTAAAAAACGGACGCTTCCTTACCTTCAGCTACCGCATGAGCTATCGCTGGAATAATGCTGACAAGCTGGTATATGACCATCCTGTCACCTACCCCCCTACAGGCGATCCTATAGTTGACTATACTCAGGAGATATTCAATGATTCGTTGAGCAATCGCTTCCGCAACGACTTCTTCAACCAGCGCATACAGGTTGGCTTCAAGCAGGTAAAACGCGATTACAACCTTGATGCCGGCATAGCCCTCGTGCCATCGATGTCAAAAAGCAATGACCTCATAAACACGGACCGAAATATTGACACCCGATGGGTATGGAACATAGCACCCTATCTGCGTTTTCGCTACAAATTCAACAAAACGCGCAATATCACCCTCGATTATCGCGGACAGACCAGAGAACCTTCTATGTCACAGCTCCAGCCGGTAGCCGACAAAAGCAACCCGCTACGCATAGTCATCGGTAATCCGGACCTTAAGCCGGCATTCAGCCAGAATGTACGCATGCGGTTCAGCGACTTCAATCCAGAAGCACAACGCTCCATTATGGCTATGGGAAGCGTAAGCGTGACTCAGAACAGCATAGTATCTAAAACTACATTCAACCACGAAACAGGCGGACAGACAACCACCTACGAAAATGTAAACGGCAACTGGAATGCAGATCTGTTTACAATGATATCATTACCCTTCCGCAATAAAAACTGGCAGTTTAACGGCAATATATTCACCCGCTATAGTCAGGCCATAGGTTACAACAACGGCGAGCGCAACCGTAGCGGCTCATTCAACTTCGGGCCCTCAGTGTCACTGGCCTTCCGGCCCGAAAACTGGGAAGCGGAGTTGCGACCGTTCTATAATCTGCAGACTACGCACAACTCGTTGCAGTCTGCGGCAAGCCAGAAGGTACAGACCTACGGTGGACGCTTCAACGGCTCTTGGTTTGCTCCGTTCGGACTTGTTCTCAACACCGACATAAGCTATAGCGCCACCAGCGGATACTCTGCCGGATACGATCAGAAACAATGGATGTGGAACGCATCTATCGCATACCAGTTCCTCAAAGGACGCGAGGCCACCATAACACTTAAAGGATATGACCTTCTGCAGCAGCGCAAAAACATATCGCGTAGCGTAACGGCCAACTACATAGATGACCGTATCTACAACTCGCTTACCCGATACTTCATGCTTACATTCTCATACCGGTTCAATACATTCGGAAAAGGCAATCGTCCCGATGATCGAAATAACAGCGGTTCGGGCAGAGGACACGGCCCCGGTCGTTTCGGACCTCCACGCAGATAACATCATAGTATATCATACGGTTACATTTATAATGATTAGTTGAAAAGGGTCGTGCGATTTGATATCGCGCAGCTCTTTTTTATTATTTACACAAGCCGGCACTCCCGCTTATGAAAAAAGTAACGAATATTTCCAACAACATCACTTTAACATTAGGCACTATCCGTCATTTTTTTGTAAATTTGCGAAAATTATAGTGTGACGTGACAACACACGCCACCCACAAGCAAATAAGTAATGAATATCTCTTATAATTGGCTCAAAGAGTATATCGACTTCTCGCTTACACCCGAGGAGTTAGCCGACGCACTGACATCTATCGGTCTTGAAGTCGGCGGTATAGAAGAAGTAGAATCGATACGCGGCGGTCTGCGCGGCATAGTCATAGGCAAGGTACTCACGTGTGAAGAGCACCCTAACAGCGACCACCTGCACATAACCACAGTGGATCTCGGCGCATCAGAGCCGGTACAGATCGTGTGCGGAGCGCCGAATGTAGCAGCCGGTCAGACAGTGGTCGTAGCTACGGTAGGCACCACCCTTTATGACGGAGACAATGAGTTCGTGATAAAACGCTCAAAAATACGTGGAGTAGAGTCGCTCGGCATGATATGTGCTGAAGACGAGATCGGTACAGGTACTTCGCATGACGGCATAATAGTTATCGACAAGAATATCAAGCCCGGCACCCCGGCTGCCGAATACTATAACCTGAAAAGCGACTACATGATTGAAGTCGATCTGACGCCCAACCGTGTTGATGCGGCATCGCACTATGGAGTGGCCCGCGATCTGTCGGCATGGCTTGCCTGCCACGCAACCCCGTCGCAACTTCACCGTCCCGCGGTAGATTCTTTCAAGACCGATACTCACGATGGAGCTGTTGCCGTTGAGGTCGACGACTACAACGCTTGCCCGCGTTATACCGGCATAACTATAAGAAATATAAAAGTGGCTGAAAGCCCCGAATGGCTGAAAAACTATCTTTCTGCCATAGGGCAAAGGCCTATTAACAATATTGTCGACATAACAAACTTCATCCTTCTTGGCATGGGACAGCCCCTCCACTGTTTTGACGTCGACAAAATCGCTGGAGGAAAAGTCGTGGTACGTCACTGCGCGGAAGGCACTCCTTTTACCACCCTTGACGAGATTGAGCGCAAACTTGATGCGCGCGATCTTATGATATGCAACGCCGAGCAACCGATGTGTATTGCCGGAGTATTCGGTGGCCTTGATTCAGGCGTGACTCAAACAACGACATCAATATTTCTTGAAAGCGCATATTTCAACCCCACTTCAATACGCAAAACAGCCCGCCGCCACGGACTGAGCACAGACGCCTCATTCCGCTACGAACGCGGCACGGACCCCAACGCCACTCTGTACTGCCTAAAATTAGCGGCACTTATGGTGAAAGAACTTGCCGGCGGAGAAATATGCGGCGATGTCATAGACATATATCCCGAACCGGTAAAGCCATTTCCGGTAAAACTTGAATACGATTATGTGGATTCGCTTGTAGGCAAGAAAATACCCCACGACACGGTCAACGCTATAGCAAAGTCGCTTGAAATGGATATAACCTCATGCGACGACTCTTCAGTAGAACTGCTCGTACCCACTTACAGAGTAGATGTGCAGCGTCCGTGTGATGTAGTGGAAGACATATTGCGCATATACGGCTACAACAACGTCGAGTTCTCCAACACTCTGCACTCAAGCCTTTCGTTCAAGACCATCACCGATCAGTCCAATGATTTGCGCGAACTGATAAGCAACCAGTTGAGCTCGACCGGCTTCAATGAGATTCTGAACAATTCGCTTACTGCAGAACACTATTATGAGGATCTTGCCGACGAACGTAACGTACCGGTCAAACTGTTGAATCCTTTGAGCAATGACCTGAACGTAATGCGCATGACACTGCTGTTCGGTGGACTTGAGACAATCGAGCACAATGTAAACCGTCGCGACCCCGACATGATGCTTTACGAATTCGGCAATGTATATTCATGCGACCCGTCTGTAGAATCCACAGCCGACAATCCTATCGCACCCTATACCGAGACTCACCGTCTCGCCCTATGGCTCACCGGCAATATACGTACCGGCAACTGGGCTCGTCCGGAAGAAAAATCCACATTCTTTGATATGAAGGCTATCGTGGCCAACATATTTGCTCGGCTCGGCATAAATGCAAAAGAGATAGAGCTTGCCGCCACAACCGATAAAAAGCTAAACGATGCCGTTAAAATAATGACTCGTTCCGGTAAAGAGCTCGGCGTCATGGGTACCGTAACAAAACCGATGCTTAAACGTTGCGGCGTAAAACAAGAAGTAATATATGCCGAACTCGACTGGCAGACAATCGTAAAACTCGCGGTCAAGAAAAAAGTCACATACACTCCACTCCCAAAGACTCATCCGGTAAAGCGCGATCTCGCACTGCTAATTGACGAAAGTGTGACGATGAGCCATATTGAAAAAATAGTGCGTGACAGCGAGAAGAAACTCTTACGCGATGTGACTCTGTTTGACGTATATTGCGGAAAGAATCTTGATCCGGGTAAAAAGAGCTATGCCATATCCATCACTCTTCAGGATAATGAAAAAACCCTGCAGGACAAACAGATTGAAGCCATAATGAATAAAATAGTCACCAATCTGCAGAAACAGACAGGAGCTACACTAAGATAAATCATACAAACAAAAATATAAACATTCAATATTATGGGAAGAGCTTTTGAATACCGTAAAGCAAGAAAAATGAAACGCTGGGGCAATATGTCTCGCACATTTACCCGTATAGGTAAGGAAATTACCATTGCAGCCAAAGCCGGCGGTCCCGACCCCGATACAAACCCCCGTCTGCGTGTGCTTATGCAGAACGCCAAGGCGGCCAACATGCCTAAGGACACCGTAGAACGAGCCATCAAGAAAGCCACCGACAAAGAAGCCGGCGACTACAAGGAAATCGTATATGAAGGATATGGACCTTTCGGCATAGCCATTGTTGTAGAAGCTGCCACCGACAATAATACCCGTACTGTAGCCAATGTACGTTCTTATTTCAACAAGCACGGCGGCACACTCGGCACACAAGGCTCGCTGTCATTCCTCTTCGAACACAAAAGCGTGTTCAAAATAAAGCCCAAAGAGGGACTTTCTACCGAAGACCTTGAGCTTGAGCTTATTGACTACGGCGTTGACGAAGTTGAAGCCGACGAAGACGAAATCATGCTCTACGGCGCGTTTGAAGAGTTTGCCAATATTCAGAAATACCTTGAAGAAAACGGCTTCGAAATCGTAAGTGCAGAATTTGAACGCATACCTAACGACCTTAAAGAGGTAACCGCCGAACAGCGTGTACAGCTTGAGAAACTCCTCGAAAAGTTTGAGGAGGATGAAGATGTACAGAATGTATTCCACAACATGAAGGAAGAGGAAGAATAAATCTATTCTTTCCGGCATACCCGATAACAAGGGGACGGGTCCGCATGTCGAGCCCGTCCCCGTTTCATAAAGGCCATATGGAAGAAATACTCCAAGACATAGGTGTCGAGATTGACAATCTGAATCTGCTCGGGCAGTTTATAATGCTTGCCGCGGTACTTGTCGTAGCGTCGGTAATATACATGCTCTACACTAAAATCATTGTAAAGCTAATACTTAAAGCCACCGCAAAAACCGACACGAAATGGGATGATTATCTGCTGAATATCGATGTCCTTAACTCGCTGAAACATCTTATATTCCCCATAATACTGTATTTTTTCACTCCTCTTGTATTTCAAGGCCACCCCGAAGCACTGTTTTACGCTCGCAAAACCATACTCGTATGGCTCATAATAGTATGTGTAAAGTTATGCTTGGCCGTTCTTGACGGACTGCATATAGCATCAACCGAAGAAACCGGGCTAAAGCACCATCCACTAAACGGATTGACGCAAATGCTCAAACTGATTGCCATATGTGTGGGCGTAATAATAGGCATAAGTGCGTTGCTTGACAAGAATCCCGCGGTGATACTCACCGGCCTCGGCGCTTCGGCGGCAGTACTCATGCTGGTATTCAAAGACACAATACTCGGGCTCGTCGCAGGGGTGCAGCTGTCGGTCAACAAGATGCTCAAGACAGGCGACTGGATAACCATACCCACACGCAACATAAACGGCATAGTAAAACACGTAGCGCTTACAACCGTGAAAGTACAGAATTATGACAACACAATCGTAACCGTACCGCCCTATGCGCTTATCAGCGAATCGTTTCAGAACTGGAACAGCATGCAGGAAAGCGGGGCTCGACGAGTGATGAGATCCATAAATATCGACATGAACACAATACGCTTCTGTACACCCGACGAAATGCGCCGTTATGAAGATAACGGCTGGCTTGACGGCATGGAGCGCTCAGGAGATACGGAGGTGAATCTTCGTGTATTCCGCCACTATCTTGAAAACTATCTTGTAAACCACCCGCGCATAGTAGTCAACGACGATAAAAAGATGTTTCTTATGATACGCCAGCTTCAACCCACACCGCAGGGGCTGCCGATTGAACTGTATTTCTTCTCTTCCTTCACGGCATGGAAACCATATGAATATATGCAAGCCGACATATTTGACCATACGATAGCCATAATTAAAGAATTCGGACTAAAAATATATCAGGCACCATCAGGTACCGATCTTGCACTTATAAAATAACATCATCTAAAAATGACACATTCCGACCTTAAAGAACTGCTTGACAGAGAAGCGGCCCGTATAAATAATCCCGATTTTATAGGTCGGGATCCGGTACAGTTTCCCCGTCGCTTCGAGCGCCTGCAGGACATTGAGATTGTATCGCTGCTCAGTTCCACAATAGCATGGGGCAACCGCAAGATGATATGCAATAATTGCGAAAAGATGCTCTCCCTTATGGACCACGAGCCCTACCGATATGTAATGGATGAAGGCTACGAATATCTGCCTGACATGAATATCCACCGTACTTTCTTTGCCAAAGATTTCCGTCATTTCCTTCGGGGGCTCCATTCCATATACAAACGTCATAATTCGCTGGCAGACTTTGCTCGAGCCGTCGGCATAGCCTCACACGAAACACCCGCATGGAAACTGGTAGAGGCTCTTAACGGTGAACTCGCCGAAGCCAATCACGGCGTTCATGACCCACGCTGTTTGCCCGGCAATCTTGGCAACACGGCTCTCAAACGCATAAACATGGCATTACGATGGCTTGTAAGAGATGACGGCATAGTCGACCTCGGGGTATGGAATGTCATAAAACCCTCACAACTGTATATACCGCTTGATGTACATGTGGGCAATACCGCAAGAGAACTCGGACTGCTGCACCGTAAAGCCAATGATAGGAAATCGGTGATATCGCTGACCGAAACTCTGCGTGATATGCGACCGGAAGATCCGGTATGGTATGACTATGCTCTTTTCGGTCTCGGAGTAGACAACTCCCTGCCATCCGCATATTAACTTAATTTAACCTATATTTAAGGACGTGACACTGCATACTTAGTATCTTTACGTGTTATATTGTCACTTACCTCAACTATACAATTGATATGAAAAAATATTTGTTTTCACTTATTGCACTTACCATGGCGTTTATCGTAATGGCGGCAGGAGAGCCGAAAATATCATTCAACGCCACAACCCACGACTTCGGCACTATAAAAGAAGCTGACGGAGAAGTCGCGTATGACTTTGTCATAAAAAATACAGGTACGGCCCCCCTTATCATAGTTTCAGCTTCAGCATCATGTGGATGCACTACACCCAAAATACCGCGCGAGCCTATAAAACCCGGAGGAACAGCCAAGCTGAAAGTAATCTATGATCCAACCGGACGTCCCGGTGAATTTGAAAAAACTGTAAAGATTAAGTCCAACATCAAAGGCGACCGCAAAGTATTGCGCATAAAAGGTGTTGTCGTACCCAAATAAAATCAACCTGAATGAAACTCAAAATACTTTTATCAGCAATATCATTTGTGGCAGCCTGTACCATCGCGGCAAATGCCGCACCGGCTGCAAGATGGCTTGAAACCACCCATGACTTCGGAGCGTTTGATGAAGACATGGGTAATGTGGATGCACTATTCAGAGTAGTCAACGACGGCGACGCGCCATTGGTCATACTCGCTGCCCGCGCATCATGTGGCTGCACCGTGCCGGCATTTACGTCAGACGGTATAGCCCCCGGCGACACCGCAACCATAAAAGTCACATACAATCCTGCCGGCCGGCCGGGAAAATTCAACAAGAAAGTAAAAGTAGAGACAAATTGCGAGCCGTCCCAGAGTATTCTTACAATAAAAGGAGTGGTAATAGGGGCTTCCAACACACTTAGAGCCCGGTTCCCGATAGAAGTTGGACCTCTTAAATTACGTAATTCATCACTGCCTATGGGAGAAATTTCGAAAGGACGCGTCAAGACTGGCTTCCTTGAAGGATACAATCAGAGTCCCGACACGATACATCCGTCGGTCAGCGGCCTTCCCGAATTCATAAAAGTAGACATAGCTCCACGAGCCGTACCGCCGGGAGAGCAGACTACATTTACATTTTTCTACGACACATCTCGCGACAATGATTGGGGTCTTGTAAGTCATGAAGCTACATTTTTCCCCGATACAGATATTACCGAAGGAAAAACAGTCGACATAATGGCTATTATAAAAGAGGATTTCAGCAAGCTTTCCAAAGAACAACTCGAGAAAGCTCCGCGTATAGCGCTGTCGGAGACTTCTGTAGATTTGGGAGATATAAATCGCGACGATACCTACGAACGTGAAATCCTGATCGACAACTTCGGCAAGGACCAGCTGATCATAAGAAAAGTATCGACTCCCGACCCATCCGTATCGGTAAGAATAAATAAAGACAAAATAAAAGGAGGCGCACAGGGGCGGATGACTATAAAAGTAGTACCGTCACCGTCATCCGACAACGATATACTTAATTCACGAATAACGATAATCACCAACGATCCCGACCGGCCTACATCGATAGTAAGAGTCACGGGAGAATATAAATAATCAAACCGTTATCATTCATCATGGACCAACACAAACATATAGAAAATGACAAACAATATATAGGATTGACCGTAAACGGCGGAGTGGCACAACCTCCGTCGGTCAATCCGTACCTAAAACCGAGAAGCCGACGTCCGCTACCCACATCGGGTGAATTGGTAGAAGGAATACTTAAAGGCGACGTAACCACATTAAGCCGCGCCGTCACTCTTGTCGAAAGCCTGTCGCCGGCACATCAGACAATAGCGCAAGAAGTGATAGAGAAGTGTCTGCCATACTCAGGCAATTCAAGACGCATAGGTATAACCGGCGTACCGGGTGCGGGAAAATCCACGTCAATAGATGCATTCGGTCTGCACGTGCTCAAAGACGGGGGTAAACTTGCGGTACTTGCCATAGACCCGTCAAGCGAACGCACAAAAGGCTCCATCCTCGGCGACAAGACCCGCATGGAGCGTCTTGCAGTACATCCCTCGGCTTTTGTACGTCCCAGCCCGTCGGCAGGAAGTCTCGGAGGAGTAGCACGTAAAACACGTGAAACGATAGTATTGTGTGAAGCCGCAGGCTACAACAACATATTTGTGGAGACCGTCGGAGTAGGCCAAAGCGAGACCGCGGTGCACTCCATGGTCGATTTCTTCCTGCTAATACAACTTGCCGGAACAGGCGATGAGCTGCAAGGCATAAAACGCGGCATCATGGAAATGGCCGACGGTATTGTCATAAACAAGGCCGACGGCGATAATATAGATCGAGCACGTCTTGCCCAAGCCCAATTTCGCAGCGCTTTGCATCTGTTTCCGCCCACATTATCGGGGTGGATGCCTGAAGTGCTCTGCTATTCCGGATATTATGACCTCGGCATCGAAGAAGTATGGGAAATGATTGACCGTTACTTCAATTTCGTTAAAGAAAACGGATATTTTGAGCAAAAACGCCGTGAGCAGGCCCGTTACTGGATGTTTGAGACCATTAACGAGAAACTGCGCCGACACTTCTATAATGACCCGGAAGTGGAACAGATGCTGCGCGAGAAAGAAGTACGGGTATTAAACAACCAGCAAAGTTCATTTACCGCCGCCCGCGACGTACTCGATTTCTACTTCAGCCATCATTAATGATGGTGATGATGCTTATGGTGCTTTTTGTGTTTCTTATGCTTTTTATGCTTATGTTTATGACCGTAGTCATCAAAATCATAGACATAATCGTTCTCTACGCCCCAATAACTGTGGAGAGTGCCACAAGAAGACAGCCCGGAAGCACTTATGGCCATCACAGCCATAAGAAGCCACACAACATATTTTCTTTTCATTATCCTCATATAAGGTTGAAACTTCAATTTAATTTGTAATACAACCGAGGGAATAAAATTGTTTACCGGCAATATCCGAATATGAAACCGCAATATGTAATACAGACAACTGCCGACGGCTCCCATACCATATATCTGCCACAACTTGACGAGCATTACCACTCTATAAAAGGCGCCATAACAGAGAGTTGCCACATATACCGCGATTGCGCCCTGCGACACAGGGCGCAGCAAGGCTTCGACCGGCCGTTGCGTCTGCTTGAAGTTGGTTTCGGCACAGGATTAAATGCCGCCGTATCTGCTGAATACAGCGACATACCGATTCACTACATTTCATTTGAACTGTACCCGTTGAGCCCTGACATATCGCAACGTCTCGGATATGACCGACCTCTAATAGAGGCAGTAAACCATGCGGCATGGGACACACCGGTAAACATAACAGATACATTCATTCTTGAAAAGCGACAGGCCGATTTTCTGACAGCCGACTTGCCGTGTGACATAGATATCGTATATTATGACGCTTTCGCCCCGGAAAAACAACCCGACCTATGGAGAATGGAAACTCTGCGACGAACGGTTGAAGCCATGGCCTCCGGCGGAGTACTGACTACATACTGTGCAAAAGGCTCAATCAGGCGTATGTTGTCAGCATTAGGACTTTATGTCGAGAGGCTTCCGGGCCCTCCGGGAGGAAAACGCGAGATTCTGCGTGCAACAAAAATAGCCAAATGAATAAGCCTACACATCCATTTTTATTCGCCATAGTCATATCGGCTCTTTGCACTGCTTGCGGCAACGATAAGAAAATCGCCTCTACCGCTGCCATCGTACAAGATGACCGTGTGCATATTTCTACCGGAAGTGAAAGCGAAGACATTATTGCCATACAAAACGCATCAGCCACCATTGAGGCTTATCCGGTGGACAACAGTTGTGCGGGTCCATTTCGGATTGGCGACGAAATTCCAGAAAAAGCGGAAGGATTCGCCAAGATTGAGTCTCTGGAGAAAAAGATGTTGCCGAACGGGAAAATATATGAAACCCCTGTATATATTTATGAAATCGGTAATGAGGGCTACGTGAAAGTCACACCGCAATATGATACGATAGCTAATTGCACTAACGACAAGATAGGCGAAATCTTCGTATACTCCGATTTATTTCTGACTGATAAAGGAGTCGGAGCTATGTCTTCAGTAGAGGAATTTGCCTCAGCCTATTCCGACTTCCATATCCGTTATGAGCCCGACGATAAATTATTCATCGTCGAGACTCCACAACTCAATAATGTCCAGTTCATTATCGACAACGAATATTATCAGGGAGAGGACACTGTTTTTACTTCTAACAAATCCTGCTACCTACAGGTCTCCGATTTCCAAAAAGCATCCTACTTCACAGCTATCCGCATAATTAAACATTAGCCTTTTCCAAAGATTTGTTGTAACTTTGGAATACTTTTCTTAGTGCCTTATACAAAGGACTTTGGGAAAATTACCCAATTTTAAGGTAATGACTTGGCAACTGTGCCATTTGCTGCGTTCAGCCTTGATTTGCGTTTCAAACAACTCGTTTTCGCCACAAAGGTAATACTATTTCTTGAAACTCTGAATTTATCATTTGGATTTTAGAGTAATATCAGTAGTCTTCAGAACAACTCAACATCTGTATTCTTAAATCCATTAATTGACATTGCTCTTTTGAATATCGATTTGATGATCTTAATTTATGAAGAACAGACTTTAAAGGTTCAGCCATTCCTAATTTTGCAACAACTTCATCGGCCTTTATTTCAACCATCATATTACCAGCATTGCTTAAAGTCTCATTAAAATGATGGATTATATGCCCTACTTCATGACCTATTGCAGCCATTTTTTCCATCTCTGTAAAATTAAACGACTCACACAATTCTGGAGAAATAACGATAGCTGCAAACACCTTATTTTGTTCTCCATCGTTTGTTACATCAATAGAATATGCAAACGTATCGTTGCATAAGCCATCGATTAGTGGAATGTTTTTTTGTTGGTTATATTGAACCACTGTGTAACAATCTATGTGCAATGTACTTAAATGGGGATACTTCTGATATAATATAGGCTTGAACTTTTGTTCAAAGTCCTGAAAAATATTATCAGAAGTATGATTATTGAATAGTGTCATGTGGGCATAACTATTTGTGGTCTGATGATTCTATATATACTTAAGAATTTGCTGTTATTATCATTTTGAACATGTAATCATAAAAACATAATTCTTCAACTTTTTAACCTTCTCGGTTAATGGTTGTCCAACTACTTGGTTATTATTAGGTAAGATAGAAGTTGATGTTGAACTTTCAATAAGATTTTTCAAATAAGATGTTTTAATTGCATATCCGACATTTTCTGCATCCTTATGTTTAGCGTTGACAATGCCGATAAGATTTCCCTTTCTGTCAAACAAGGGTCCACCACTATTTCCGGGCTGTATAGGTGCTGAAATTTGGTATAGAGCGACATCTCCTTGAAAACCTGTCTTAGAACTAATAATTCCTGTAGTCAGTTTTATTTCATCTCCCATAGTAGATGTTAATGGATAGCCTAAAACAAAAATATCTTCACCAACCTCAGACATTGTAGACGATACTGCATAAGGGATGTTCCCGAAACCACAAAATGCAGAGTCATCAATCTTTAATAACGCCAAATCATTATTCTTATCAGTCCCAATAAGAGATGCTTTGTAGGATTTATTAAAATCTCCAGATACACCTTTTATTATGATTGATTTTGCACCATCTATTACGTGGAAATTTGTTACGATGTAACCACTTTTGAGAGCAAACCCTGTACCTGACCATTCTGTTGATTTCTCCGCTATAGAGTTTTGTGAATTAGCTATAGTTTCTACCGGATAGATTTTTGTAAAATTATCATTGCGTGTTCCTGTAACACTTCCATAATCGTCAAATTCTGGACATTGATGTACTAAAGATGCAAATGACCTAAGAATACCTATCGTTTTAATAGGCTTGATATTATAATCTCTTTGTCCACGACTCCATTCAGCAATAAATGCATAATAAGTACCATTAAATAAACCCTGCGAGGCACCTTTTTCTAAAAAAAATTGGATATCCCCTCTCTCCCAAGCATTGTTACCAACTACATCTATGACGACACCTCTATATCTATTAGGATTTCGACTATGACCATTATAATCTTTCTCAATAGAATAGGTAATACCATCATTTATCCAAATTCCCTCTATAGGATCTAAGTCAGATAGGTTATTGTCAAAATATTGTTTTGCTAAATATTCTGTATAATTATCGATGTAATAGATTCTTTTCCCTTTTATCGTTGTTTGTGCTGTTAATGGATGAACTATAACCGACAGCACTAACACGATTGCGATTATTGTTTTATGTATAACTGAAATATTCATGTTTACGATTAAATTTATTGAGTAATGTTACCTAAATCCGAATACAAAAGTATAAAAAATCCGTGATATGGCATTAATTATCACGGACTTTATTATGATTTACAGCTTAATACCTCTGTTTTGGCTTCTTACTTGTGGTCTCAGTTTCTCCATAAACTCCTCTTTCTTCCGTCTGAACCAACTGACATGAGGAATACCGTCTATGTGGAGGTTATATTTTCCCTCCTTGTCCTCTTTAAGTGAACATATCGTTTTATCTACCCTAAAATGTTGGTTGAACTCGCGAGAATAGAGCTCGCCTTTGATGGAAACATCCTTGAACGTGCATAACTTTCTAATGAGGGCATCGCCAAAGTTCAGCGTATCACGCAGGAACTTGATGGTTGGCATCAGCTTCTCCACATACGGAAAGTAGCATTTGACCAAATCCACGAACTCGGACAACTTGCGGTGTCGTTGTTCGTAAGCATTCGTTATCTCCTGTATGTGCTTTGTCTGTTGCTGTTCCCTGTGTCGAGCTTCTTCTTCAAGTTCAAGAATGCGGTCTTGCAAATCCTCATTCCTGCGTTCCAATGTTTTGACCTTGTTGCTTCCGAAAAGAGAACCGACACTCACGGCTATGTTAGTGACTGCGGTGGTGGCTGCGCCTTTCAGTTTCTCGGTCTGTACTTCTTTCTTGGCTCGTCTGAGTTCCTGTTCCGCTTCGGTTTTCTGCTCCTGCAAATCCACCACTTCCGATTTCAAGCTGTCGGCAAGTTCCTGTATGTCCCGATAATACTGCTGCGTGGACTTGTGGCGAGCCAGAGAACCGTCTATGCCACGTTGCAGACCGTACTTTGACATGGCAACGGCATAACTGTCCTGGTAGGATTTCAAATTCAGCCGTGTCATGATGTCATCGGCACACAGGCGGACGGCATGGGCTGGTTTCTTTCGATACCGCTTCTTTACCTGTTCCTCACGTTTCTTGCGCTTGCGCTCTCCCTTGACAATCGGGACAAGAGTGATGTGTATGTGTGGCGTTTCCTCGTCCCTGTGCAGATGTGCTGCCACGATATTCTCCTTGCCGAACAGGTCGGCAAAGTATTTCATATTGTCGGCACACCATTCATCAAGTCTGCCCTCTCTTTCGATACGCTTCATGTCCTCGTGCGTTCCCGACACGTTGATACGGATAGCCCTAACTTGGTTATTCCCGATTTTGCGTGTTAGTCCAGCTTCCTCCAATCTTTTCTGAATGGCAGCCGTGCGGTCTTTTATTCCATCGGGGTATGTAATGAGTTTTCGGTTAAGGTGTGTGCGTGTGGGGTCTGCGTTCTTCGGTATGATGAAACGCTCGATGTGGGCTGTCGTTCCGCTGTCGGAACCGTGCGCCTTTTCCATGTGCAATACTACGAATCCCATATATAAATCCTTTATTCTTTTACTTGTGAAACATTGTTTGATTATTGCTTATGTACGACTGTTGCCGTTGGCTTTGGAGAGTCCAGAGAGGTGCAACCTCTTTGGCTTATTGGGGAATTTTCAGCGTTGCTTGCAATGCGGCTCGAAAAATTCCCTAATAAGCTACGGTATTTTCCATCGGTAAATACCCGTGCCGCTGCAAGCATCCCCTTACATCTTCAGCCCTTTCTTTTTCGGTGGCTGTATCATCCGTCTTGTGGATTGGACTTGCTTCTTCTCCTTTATCGGCTCTGCCGATTGGGACATGGGCTTCCCGCACAGGTAATCGTTCAGGTCTTTATGCCCGTTGTAGTTGTCGGAGAAGTCCCGGATACGACCGCTGAACTCTCTTGCCAATTCCAAGTAGGCATTTCTTCCTGCCTCGTCATTGTCAAGCAGGCAGTGGATGCGCTCGTAGCCGTGCAGCACGTCTATGGCTTTGGAAACATTGGCAACCGAATTGAGGATGACATAATCCTGCCTGTCAAGGTTGGGCATGGCTGGGCAATTCTTCATCCGCAAGGTGAGGAATGACAGGTAGTCCATCATACCCTCGAACACGAGACATTTCTCTCTCGGTTCTCCCTGCTGGCGTATATGGCTGATGTCTTTGGGTGCGATGCAGCCCTTGAAGAAACGGTTGCGCACTTCATACCCTCCTGTCACATTTGGGAAACCGATGGCGAAATAAGGCTTGTCATTATGGATGAAGTGCAGTTCCTTACATTCCTGCCTTGCCAAGTCGGAGTTTATACCTCGTTCCTGCAAGTATCTGAGCAATGCGGGATGGGTAAGTTCTCCCACCTCCAACTGTTGGAAACTCGGTTCGGATGCTTGCTGACGAAAAGAGAAAGATACGGGACGGATATGCGGTACTCGTTCGAATATTTTATTGAGCAAGTAGGGTACATAGTCGGTTGCGTATAGTTCCTCTGCCAAAGCGATGATGTTGCCGCCTTTGCCAAGTCCGAAATCGTACCACTTGTTAAGTTCGGTGTTTACCTTGAAAGAGGCATCCTTTTCCTCTCTCAACGGCGATTTGTACCAAAGGCTGTTGCCTTGCTGTTTCACGGGCGTATAGCCCAAACTTTGCAGATAGTCTGCAATGCGTATGTTCTTTACTTCCTGTATGTTCATATTTTCTTATGGTTTGATGATGAATGTAAAACCGATGAATTGATGAATGTGTATGCCAAACTATTGGATAGCAGCCTTATACGCTCTCATCATTGTTTCATCAAAGCACTTACCAAAAGAGAAAATCATCATTTGCCTTATTGAGCATTATCTGTCTGACCTGTTTTCTCTTTTCATCAGTAAGTTGTTTTTGATGAGAAAGTAATCATTTGCATATCAGTACAGTTATATACTTATTCATCATTTCATCAAAATAATCAGAGTGCTGTCAACTGTTCTCTTGTTACGGTATAGAACCGTCCTATTCTCCGTATGGGAGAATAGCGGCACTCTCGGGTATAGTCCACTTGATAGGTGGTGTAAGTAAGTGTATTCGGTGCAGGAGTTAGTTTCCAGCACTCCTGCAATACCTTTCGGACTTGGTGTTTCTCCACCTTTCCCTGTGAGTGTACCAGCAAAAGAAGGAGGTCGTTGTAGCAGAACGAAAAAGTGTCCGTACCGACACTATCCATGATGTCAAGGATAAGTTCTTGCATTTCTATCTCCAATCGGTTGCGGTTACTGCGGATAATCTTTTGCAAGGCTTCGGTACGCAGCAAGGATGGTGCAAACCACATACGGCTTTCCTTTTCGGTGGATAGCTGTCTGTGTTGCAGGAAATGGAGAAAGGCGGGTATCTCCGCTTTCAGCTTTTGCAGAAAGTCGGTGTCATCGGACTGCAAGCGGTCTATTTTGCGCACCCAATAGCGTGTTTCCCCTGCATCTATGATTACAGGCAGATACTCGTTGTTGGAGCATAGCACGAACTTGGCAAAGAACGCAATCTCGTCACGGTCTTTGCCTTTGGCTTCCACTTTATAGGATAGGGTTGTACTGAGGTTCTTCAACCTCTCGCTGTCCTCCCTGCGATTGAGCAGCACCTCATCCACCACGATAAGGAGTTTTCCTGCCCAATCGGAATTGAACTGACTGCGGAAATCCTCGTTGGTGTTGAACGTGACATTGTTCTGAAAGAAGGCTTTCAGAAAGTTGAGGAACGTGCTCTTGCCTGTGTTACGTTCCTCCGACACCAGCAGCAGAATAGGCAGTTTCTGTACGGGTTGCAGGTAGAGCAGTTGCAGATAGTCCATTCCCAACTCGTACTGTTCTCCGAAGATGTGCCGTACCAATGATTGGATGTGCGAGAAATCGCCCTCCTTTGGTTGGTGGTCTATCGGCTCATAGAGATTAAGGAACTTACCGACCACGGGACGGTAGCCGATGTGTTCGGGGACGGTACAGAAACCGTCATACTTGGGAACGCTGCCGATGTAGTCCTTGCCATAGTCTTGGCGCAGGGTCTCGTTGTTCCATGCGATACGTTTCTTTACATACCCTCCGTTCAGTCTTGGCTGCTCCACAATCTTGTAGAGCGTTGTTCCCACTCGGATGAACTCTTCTTTTGCCACGCTGCCATCTGATGGCGGCTTGTGGCTGTCTTGTTGTTTGTTAGCTGACATAATCAAATGGTCTTAAGTTTGAAAAATACCAGCTACAAAAGTATAAGCATTTAATGGATAAGTTGTTACGCAAAATATAGCAGAATATAGAAAAAAGCCCCTCGGGACAAAAACTTTCAATGGCTGGGCAATGGAATCGGATTGAAAAGACGAAAAAACTCCCGAAAAGCGAATGGTTGCGTTACGCTTTTCGGGAGAAAAATCAGAGTATCTGTCGTGTTGTTGTACTGACTTGCAGATTTACTGACTGCATTACGTCAGTCCCTCATCCAAATCTACGAGAGGTATTTGGACTTGGCTATATCGGCATTGTTCAGCGAAAAGAAGATGGCGTGTTTCTCTTTTCGCAAGTACAACCTTTTCAGAATGACATTGCGTACCTGCTTCGCTCCGAATGTACCGAAGTGGAAAGCGAGGGCGATTATCGTTTCAAGGTTGTAAAACTCCATGCTACACTTGTCGGATAGGCGTATAATACGTTTTATCTCGTACTCCCTCAATACACCACTCTTACAAAGAGTCTTTATCCCTGCCCGAATGGTCGGGGCGGTGACACCGAACAAATCCAACAGCTCGGATTCGTTCATCCATACATCGGTTGTGTCATTCGGCAAAGTCACATTGCCGAACTCGCTTATGCTTATAATGTTTCTTTCCATAGTCCTATGCCATTGTTGTGTTTCCAAAAGATTGGTTCAGTTTGTCACCGAACATCGTAAGGTCGTGGTCTATTTTCTGCGTGGTTATCTTCGCATAGAGTTGGGTCGTAACGATATTCGTATGCCCCAACACACGGCTGACACTTTCAATCGGCATACCTTTGCTTAGAGCAAGGGTTGCGAACCCATGCCTCGCACAATGGAATGAGATGTCCTTTGTGATTCCGCACTCTTTTATCATCTTCTTCAATGGCTTGCATATAGACCAATAGTTCAGATTCGGGAAAACGGACTTGTCCGTTTGAAACTCCTCGTAACGCTTGATAATCTGCAAAGGGATGTCAAGCAGTTTCACTTGGAACGGGACTTTAGTCTTGTGCCGTTTGGATAATATCCACTTCTCACCGTTCACCTCCACTATATCATCAGTGGTAAGTTCCTTAACATCCACAAATGAAAGTGCGGTGAAGCTGGCAAAAACAAAGATGTCACGGATGTAGGAAAGTTTGGCATCCGCAAATTCGTGTGTCATCAATGTTTTCAGTTCTTCTTCCGTCAGATACTCACGCTCCTTTATATTGGGGCTTATGTGGAATTGGGCAAACGGATTTCTCGGTATCAGCCCGTTGAAGTGTGCACGCATGACCACACCTTTCAGCCACATGCAGTTAGTCCAGATGCTGCCGTTCTGCAGTCCTCTGTCGGTGGAAAGGAAAACGGCAAACTCCTTGATGAAGTCGGGAGTAAGTTCAAGCATAGACAGGTCACTTCGCTTGTAGTTCGCCTTGATGAATGCCGCCACATGGTTTCTTGCACGAACCCTTGCCATGTAAGTCCCTTTTACACGGTCAGTACCCACACGCTTTTGAAATGTGGCATTGTCTTTGTCGAATGCTCCAAGCAATGTCTCATATTCGCTGCCGATTCCTTGATAGGCATTGCGCACCATTTCTGCCGTAACATACGCCTCTCTGTCTGAAATGCGCTGGTAGTGCTTGATGATTTGCGCCTTAATGTTGTCTAAAGCGTGGTTGATGTCCCTCGCTTCAATGCTCTTACCTTTGGCTCGGTTGCCTTTCGCATCCCAAAGCGTTTTCGGAATGGTCTGCTTACAACTGAACTGTGCCACAGAACCGTTGATTGTCACTCGTCCCATGATGGGGACAATACCGTTTTTCTCCTTGCTGCCGTTCACATAGAACAGCACTTTGAATGTACTTCTTGCCATACTCGTTTTTTTGTTTGCAAAGTTAAATATCAACGAGTTAAACCTTGCTACGCAAAACGGTGACAAACGGTGCAATAGCGTCCTACATGTGTTAAATCTTACATCTTCTTGGGTAATGATTTGCAAACCGTTCTCCTGCTATATTCTGCTTTTCCTTGCATTTTCCGCTTTTTCGGTTTGTCCTCATCTGACACCGTAACGACATTGGTACAAAGTCATTTAGCGTCATTTCTCCCATTTTCCGAGGTTATTCCAGCATTTTTACGTAAGTTTGCAGATGTACATAACATCCTTAGCATTATGAGGCCATTAGCAATCATATTTCTATTATGCCATTGTGCGGTACATGCACAGAATACATCAGAAAACAAAGGGCTGCCGGATACTCTTGAGGACCAAGAAAGGGTATCATCTGGCACGCTGCAACAATTTCAGCGCAATTTTCCCCGACATTATGTAGATGTGCAGCGGCCTTTATTTGATTATACGGCCATGCCCCTTGTGTCATGGCATGAGAGCAATACAATGACGTTTCGTCCATCAGACTATGCCATAGGGGGCATAGCACCTATATCCATATGGGAAAGCGGAGCTTTTTACGCATCGGGAAGTGCTGCGTCCATGCCCGGACTTATGGGCATAGAGAGCGGAGCCCTGAATATCACCCAACAGATAGGCGACATTACTTTCACCGGCAGCTTCAATGCCGACAAATACGGCTATTACAGAGGGCTTACCACAACATACGGAGTCAGCGGCAATATAGTATGGCACATAAACGACACATTCTCGCTTACCATATTCGGCTCCCACTCTTTCAACAGCATATACATCAACCCGCAGACACTTCCCTATATGAGGGCGACAAGCTATGGAGGCTATCTCGGCATAAACCTGCACGAACGCTGGGGAGTCAACGTAGGTGCACAACGAGTATACAACTCCGCCACCGGCCAGTGGGAAACCGTACCGATAATGCAACCCTATTACCGGCTGAACAAACGCGACGCCATAGGTGTAGATTTAGGAGGAATATTGTATGAGGTAATACGTGCAAACCGCGACAAACACTTCGGAGGACAAAGAAACCCGACAATGGCACCGCCGATACCTATGGGCCCTCCTCCTGTAAGGCCTCATGAATAACCATGTATATACATCTATAAATACAATCATAATAATAACATATGACACGCATATTCAACAGCATGACAGAACTGATAGGCAATACGCCATTGCTTGAAGTGCATAATATCGAGCAATCGGAAGGTCTTAAGGCCCGGTTGCTTGTCAAAATCGAAGCATTCAACCCCGGCGGAAGCGTAAAGGACCGTGCAGCCCTGTCAATGATAGAGGACGCGGAGAAAAAAGGTATTCTTGAAAAAGGAGCACTGATAATAGAGCCGACAAGCGGCAATACAGGCATAGGGCTTGCATGGGTAGCCTCGCTTAAAGGATACAGAGTAATTCTGACAATGCCGGAGACCATGAGTGTCGAACGCCGCATGCTGCTTAAAGCGTGCGGAGCCACGATAGAACTTACTCCGGGCAGTGCAGGTATGAAAGGAGCTATCGCGCGTGCCGAAGAGCTGCAGAAAGCCAACCCCGGATCCGTGATACTCGGACAATTTGAGAACCCTGCCAATCCCGCCGCCCATGAAGCGACAACCGCACAGGAAATATGGCGCGATACAAACGGCAGTATCGACATATTTGTTGCCACCGTAGGCACAGGCGGCACTCTGTCGGGCACCGCACGTGGGCTAAAAGTTCATAACAGCACCATAACCGCAGTAGGAGTCGAGCCCAAAGGCTCTCCCGTGCTCGAAGGCGGCAACGCCGGTCCACACAAGATACAAGGTATAGGAGCAGGATTCATTCCGGCCAATTACGACAGCACGGTGGTAGACAAAATCATGCCGGTAAGTGACGATGACGCCATGAGAGCATCGCGCATGCTTGCCGAGAAAGAGGGACTACTCGCAGGTATATCGTCAGGCGCCGCATTGTGTGCAGCTATAGAGTTGGCACGCAAAGAGGAGAATTCAGGCAAAACAATAGTGGCATTGTTACCCGACACCGGCGAACGGTATATGTCGACCGACCTTTTTGACTACGACCGCTATCCGCTATAACTATAGCTTCAGATTCGTCAACGGAGCGAGTGGGCAGCATCCCATACAACCTCACCAAGAGTGGGGTGAGCGTGCACGGTATCGGCCACGGTATCTATCGTAAGACCGCCGCTCATAGCTACCGCTATTTCCTGCACAAGGTCAGAGGCATGAGGACCGCAGATATGACATCCGAGTATAAGCCTTGATGCCGGATCTATTATAATTTTCAGCAGACCGTCAGCCTCCCCCATGGCCATAGCCTTACCATTGGAGCGGAACATAGCTTTAGCTGTTTTGAACGCGATATTCTGTTCCTTGCATTCCTCCTCGGTAACACCGACCATAGCACATTCGGGAGAAGAGAATACAGCGGCGGGAATGACAGACAGATTCATATCACCACCCATAAGACAAGCAGCCTGCGCCGATGCAGCGTGGGCCAACATAAGTCGTCCGTTAACATCGCCCACGGCATAGACACCGGGAACGGATGTGGCAAAACCGTCATTGACAGTTATGCCGCGCATGACCTCTATGCCTATCTCGGCAGCACCGTCGGGTATAACGGGCGAGCGACCGGCTGCCATAAGAACCTCTTCAGCCTTAATGACGGCCGCACGTCCTTTAGCAGTGTACTCGACACACTTACACCCGTCAACAGAAATACCAGTTACCGCTGCAGAGGTAATTATATCAATACCGCGACGCGACAACAAATTGTGCAGCCGCTTCGCTATGTCACGGTCAAACCCCGGCAGAATCTCTCGACAGTACTCCACTACAGTCACTTTTACTCCGAACTCGGCCAATATACAGGCAAACTCCACTCCTATGACACCTCCACCGATAACACATATGCTTTCAGGCACCGACTTCAAGGAAAGAAGTCCGTCACTTGTAAGAGCATGTTCCGTCCCCTCTATCGGCAGAACCGAAGCTCTTGAACCGGTGGCAATCACAATCATGGGAGCCTGATACTCCATATCATCCACAACGACAGTATCGCCCGCGACAAAACGGGCCTCGCCGCGCACTATCTCCGCCTTTGAAAGCATCATCTCAACATTGCCGCGCAATTCAGCCACTATAGCGTCCTTACGCTCCAATGCCCTCAACAAGGACGGTGTGCATCCTTCTACATCGACCCCGTAACGAGAAGCTTCGCGGACAGTACGTACAACTTCGGCTGACCGGCACAACGCCTTTGTAGGAATACATCCACGGTTAAGACAGGTGCCGCCGAGCAGGTCACGCTCGATTATAACCGTATCGCGACCTGAGGCGACAGCACGGACGGCCACTTCCATTCCGGCAGGACCGCTGCCAATGATGATTATATCTGATTTTCGCATAACTCCTTGTAGCTGACTATCGGATTAAGAGCCGCACGCGTATCGTCGGGATGCGATATCGGAGTATTATGAGGGGCTGTTTTCACGACATCGGGAGTCTCCGCAGACTCACGTGCTATATCCCTCATGACATCGATAAAACGATCTATGGTCTCCTTACTCTCTGTTTCAGTCGGCTCAATCATAAGCGACTCATGAAACAACAGGGGGAAATATATCGTCGGAGCATGAAATCCATGATCAAGCAACCTCTTGGCTATATTAAGAGTAGTAACCCCGGTAGACTTGTCGACAAGACCGTCAAACACAAACTCATGCTTGCACACCGTATCGACCGGAAGCAGATAAAGATCGCGCAGACGCTCCTTGATATAGTTGGCGTTAAGCGCAGCGAGAGGCCCTACCATGGCAAGCCCCTCCTTACCAAGTGATAATATATAACTCAAAGCACGCACCAGCACGGCAAAGTTGCCGAGAGTACCGGTCACCTGACCGAGCGAGCCGGGAGCCGAATGTTCTATGTCATACAATCCATCGGCATTCTTTATCACACGAGGCACCGGCAACAGGTGTTCAAGACCCTTGCGCACGCCTACAGGACCTGCTCCGGGTCCGCCTCCGCCATGGGGTGTGGAAAATGTCTTATGTAGATTTATGTGCATGACATCAAAGCCCATATCACCCGGACGGGCAACTCCAACCAACGGGTTCAGATTGGCTCCGTCGTAATACATCAAAGCTCCTGACTCATGCACCAATCGGGCTATCTCGGGAATGTTTTTCTCAAAGATACCGAGTGTATTAGGGTTGGTCATCATGACTGCGGCCACAGTATCGTCAAGCAATGGGCGCAGAGCCTCGACATCGACCGTACCGTCGGCCCCGCTTTTGACCTCGACTATACGGTATCCGGCTACAGCAGCACTGGCAGGATTGGTTCCGTGAGCCGAATCGGGCACTATGACCTTATCACGCTTCACATCGCCACGCTCCATATGATATGCCTTTATAACCATAAGCCCGGTAAGTTCACCATGAGCTCCCGCATATGGATTAAGAGTAAACTCGCTCATACCGCCTATCTCTGAGAGAGCCATCTGGAGAGTATAGTATATCTCAAGGGCACCCTGCACAGCCGACACCGGCTGCAAAGGATGGAGAGAAGCTATACCAGCGCCGGCCACCATCTCCTCGTTTATCTTCGGATTGTACTTCATTGTACAAGAGCCAAGAGGATAAAAGCCTGTATCGACTCCGAAATTGTTATTGCTCATGTTTGTGTAATGTCGCACAACCGAGGGCTCGTCAACTTCCGGAAGAGCCGGCGACGAGGCTCGCAACAGTTCGGCAGGCATCTCCGAAAGAGCGTCATGGCATCCGTTGGCGGGAAGTTTGAACCCGCTGCGTCCGTGACGCGAAAGTTCAAATATAAGTTTGCCGTAATATTCTTTATTCATAGCTTTTCCAAATTATAGGGTTGAGGGCATAGAGTCAATAATATCGGCCAAACAGTCGAGATCATCGCGCGACTGCATCTCGGTGACGGCAACAAGCAGTCTATTGTCGGCAAGACGTACACCGGGCAATATACCTTGTTTCATGGCCCGCTGCATAAGAGCGTCGACATCAAAAGATGTCGTTAACTCAAACTCATGCAAAAACGGTTTGTCAGGATAAGACAGACGGGCTTTTCCTCCATTTACGATGCGTTCAGCAAGATAATGAGCTCCGGCGCAACTTATAGAATTAAGTTCCTTAAGCCCCTGCGGACCAAGCAACGACATATAAACCGACACGAAAAGAGCCATCAGCCCCTGATTGGAACATATATTGCTCGTAGCCTTCTCGCGGCGTATATGCTGTTCGCGAGCCTGAAGCGTAAGAACAAATACGCGGCGACCGGCTTCGTCAACGGTAGCTCCGACTATGCGACCGGGCAATTTTCTTATCAACTGACGTGTGCAACATATATATCCCAGATAAGGCCCACCGAAATTCAGAGGCATGCCAAGCGACTGCGCATCACCGGCAGCGATATCGGCACCCCATTCTCCGGGCGACTTCACCGCACCGATAGCCGCAGCCTCACATGTCATGACAAACAACGCCTTGGCAGCATGTACAGTGTCGGCCCAACCACTATAATTCTCCAACACACCGTAACGGTTGGGCGAAGCCACAACCACGCCGGCAACGTCGCCAGACGCCATCTTTTCTTCGAAGTCGGCACGCGAAGTGACACCTTCTTCTTCTGCTAACGTGTCAAGAATAATGCCGTGATAACGTGCATAAGTAGCCATGACTTCACGAACCTGCGGCAAAACGGTGGCCGAAACGAGCACACGGTTACGCTTGCGGGAAGCCGCCACTGTCATCATCATAGCTTCGGCAACAGCCGTAGCTCCGTCATACATAGACGCATTAGACACATCAAGGCCGGTCAACAACGCCATCATGCTTTGGTACTCAAATATATACTGGAGCGTACCTTGCGATATTTCAGGTTGATACGGAGTATAGGCTGTGAGAAACTCCGAGCGTGACAATAACGCCGGAATAACGGCCGGAGTATATCTATCATACCAACCGGCTCCGGCAAAACATGTCATAGGACGGTTCTTTTCACCAAGTTTCTTAAAAAAGTCCCGGACCTCTTTCTCGCTCTTCTCCGACGGAAGGTCATATTCACGACCGAGCAGTAACGAATGTGGAACATCGGAATACAACTCATCAAGGCCGTGCATAGAACAGGCGACTAGCATTTCCGATATATCATCAGGGGTGTGAGGCAAATAACGATGCGACATAACTATGATACGATTATATAGCCATCAATGGCACAAAGCCTTATAATCCTCCTCGCCGAGAAGCCCGTCAAGTTCGGAAGCGTCGGAGAGTTCGACCTTTATAATCCACGTGTCCATGGCATTCTTGTTTACAAGACCGGGATTATCGACAAGTTCTTCGTTTACCTCAATCACAGTACCGCTTACGGGCGATATCAGGTCACTGGCAGCCTTTACACTCTCTATTGCGCCGAAATCCTCGCCGGCCACAACTTCGTCATCGACTTCAGGCAAATCGACATACACGACATTGCCCAACTGTGACTGCGCATAATCAGTAATGCCTATCAGACCTATATTGCCTTCTACTTTTATATACTCATGACTCGGAGAATAATAAATCTTATCCATAACGTTATACTTTTATTGATTAATTCTTATAATTTTTTCTATAAAACTTCTTTTTTACCACCACTGCTGGAAATGTTTTGCGCCTTATGCGTACTTTTAGCGATGTACCCAATGCAGCGTACTCCGACTTCACAAGTGCCATGGCAAGACTCTTGTCTACCGATACGGCATGATAGCCGGTCGTGACAGCACCTACCACATTGTCATTTTCGTCAAGCACCTCATAACCATGCCGCGGAATGGCACGGTCAAGCACCTCAATTCCCACCAACTTGCGAGTGACACCGTCGCGTTTGAGCGCCTCCACAGCCTCTTTGCCTATAAACTCGGGTTTGTCGAGCTTCACGAAAATACCAAGTCCGGCCTCAACCGGCGATATGTCGTCGGCCAATTCATCGCCATACAACGGCAGCCCCACTTCAAAACGCAAAGTGTCACGACAACCGAGACCACACGGTTTCACCTTGCCGGAATCCATCAGCTTGTCCCACATCATGCATATCAATCCATGAGAAGCATATATCTCAAAACCGTCTTCACCCGTATATCCCGTGCGGCTTACGATAACGTTCTCATCATCGACCGAGATAGTTTTAAATGTATAGAAGTCGAGCGAAGCACAGTCAAGGCCAAGAACTTCTGTCATAACCTGCTCCGATGCCGGACCTTGAACGGCAATCTCGCCGAGTGCGTCACTCATATTTTCCACCGCCACGTCAAAGCCGGCAGTGTGTCTATTAATCCAGTCAAGGTCTTTTGATATATTTGAGGCATTTATTACGAGAAAAAAATCATTGTCGCCTCGTTTGTATACCAAAAGATCATCAACTGTACCCCCATCGGGATGCAGCATCATGCCGTAAAAGCATCGGCCTGCCGCAGCTCCGGAAACATCATTGGTAAATATGTGGTTGACAAAACGTTCGGCATCAGGCCCTGTAACACACACTTCACCCATGTGGGAAACATCAAACACACCGCACGCAGTTCTCACGGCATTATGCTCTTCAACTATTCCGGAATATTCAATCGGCATAATGAATCCGCCGAAAGGACTCATTCTGGCCCCGAGAGCCACATGGTTGTCATAAAGACATGTCTTTTTGTTCTCTTCCATCGTAAGATTACATTAATATATCTATCATTTGTTTTCTTCGCAATCCGGCCACAACCAAGCCCGGCTCTACACAGGCAAGCGCCGCAGTAAGCGACTCACGATCATATGATACACCCCTAAGATACTTCAATAACCCTTCATCAAGATCTCCGACCAGAAAAAAGTCGCCGGAAATGTTTATACTCTTTATAACTCCGTTTTTAAGTTCTATATCGGTGGCGAACTCTCCCACTCCGTCAATACGGCGGGTCACATGAGTTGTACAGCGTGGATTGCGCCCATATATCCAAGCATCAGTGTAATAAGGTCGCGACATCTCTTCAATAGCCGCGACATCTGAATTATCAAGAGCTATAAGTCCTTCGCAAAGATAACCGCGAACATATTCTTTAAATTCATCGACAGGCATGTCAAGATGTTCTCTCAAAGTCGTTATGCGACTCTTTACCGAACCGACCCCCTTCGACTGCAACTTTGTGCCTGAAGGCGAGATAGCCATTGCCATATTTTCAAGATCGGTATCATACAGCATCGTACCGTGCACTATGCTACGGCCCGGTATGTGATAAAAAGCGTTTCCCGACACTTTACGATCACCGATAAGCACGTCATTGCGTCCGGTAGCCGAAGCCTCGACACCAAGAGAGCCAAGCATGGATGCTATACGTGAGGTGTAGGATGAAAACACGGTAATTATGTCATCGCACGATACAATATAGCTGAACATTATGTTATCCATGTCGGCATATACACATCCGCCGCCGCTTTTGCGGCGATAAAACCCTATGCCTTGTCGGTGACAGTAATCGGTGTTGACCTCACTGTCCACAAGCTGATTGCGCCCGAAGATGACGGTAGGGGTAACCTGCCACATGAAAAACAGGTCTTCGGAGTATCGGCGTGCTACGTATTCCTCCATAGAAAGATAGAACGGCAATGGCCGCACTACATTATCGGGCAGGGAGACGTATTTCATGACGGTTCGTGTTTACGTGGTATAACGATTACTTCCCAAAGGTATAAAATGTTTTTTTGAAATGCAAAAACAAAATCCGGATACGCTCGCGCGCGGCCGGATTTCTAACCTATGATTCACTTATTTGTTGTTGCTTGTTTTCTTAAAATCAAAAAAATATCCGATGATTTGTCATCGGATATTTCAGAGTATACTATTTTGTCCTGTTTCTTACGGTATCCGATTCTGTTTAGCAAATTTAAGACTTAATCTTAAATTTTGCAAACAAGAGCCGAGATATTAAACTATTTTAACGATTACTTGGTGCCAAGCTCCTTTATTGCTCCTGTGACGGGATCAAGCAACAGATAAGCCGGAGCTTTCTTATCGGTAAACATTTTAGGATCAAGTCCGAAAACGATACCGTACTGGGCCACATCCATAGAACCTTCCCAACAAGTCTCGCCACGGAAGGATATTTTCACAGAAGCGGCACCGGGTATACAATAAGCCACTCCTCCTTTAGGAAATTCCTTAGTCTCACCTTTGTCGTTGACAGGCATCTTTCCCCGATCGGTTATATTTAACGACAACGTTATCGGGTCGCCCGACAAGTCATCGCTGTCAACTATACCATCAAGAGCCGATACTCGCGCCAACACATAACGGGTAACTTCGTCATGCGGTATATATGTAAACGTCTTTACAGCAGTCTCGCGTTGTTCAGTTCCGACAAACATAGCAGTCAAAGCGGCTTCCTGCGCACCTATCTGATCCATGACAATCTGCATGGCTGTTCCGTCGGGCGGCATTTGATCGGCTTGACCGGTAATAAGATCACTACGGCTTTGACGGAGTTCGTATATGCGCTTGGCGGCAAGTTCCGCGCGCTTTGCGCTTGACTGGCTCTGAAGCATCTCTTCACTTATCACATAGCGGGCGGCTTCTGTATCAAGAGGTGTTGAAGACAACCCCACAGGCTCTGGAAGTACCGGGGCTTCAGGCAAAACCACATCCTCGGTATTAATTGCTACAGGTAGGTCGGCATTGTCCATAACCACATACGGAGCAGTACCTCCCTTGAACTGCATCAGATAGCGTTCACCCCCGTTGGCAACACCACGGGCATTTACTATGACCTTCTTGACAGTCCATGACTCTGACGGCTCTGACACCGGATCACTGACATTAAGGTACTTTTTGGCATACATATAGAACTCGCCCGGACGCTTAACCACACGCTCCGCCACGACAGTCACATCAAGCACTGTAGTTGGAAGCGAGTAGACAAGACCGTAATCATTGGCTTTGGTCGCCTGAAACTTCTGCGTGGTCTGCGCGACGGTCACAACCGACGACGCAAGCACACAAGCGAGTGACAACACGATATATCTCATATTCATTTTTATTTTACAATTTCAACACATTATATCACGGATAGCGGTACCGATACGATCGGCAATATCGGTAGCAAGCACTCCATACTCGCCATGAGTCTCTGCCGCCAACTCACCGGCATAGCCATGGATAAAGGCACCGAGAGTAGCGGCGATATCGGGGGAATAGCCTTGAGCAAGCAACGCTGCAATCACTCCGGTAAGTACATCGCCGCTGCCGGGAGTAGCCAACGCCGGGCCTCCGCTACAACTAAAAAGTATACGTCCGTCAGGACGCACAACCGTGGTATAATAACCTTTCAACAGTATAATTATGTCATAGTACGCGGCCTTTTCGACCGCAGTCTTTATACGCGCTTCCATGCAATTATGTTCACCAAACAAACGGTCAAACTCACCGGCATGCGGAGTGAGCACAGACATGGGCGGAATGGTATTGAGGATAGTCGGGCGTTCGGCTATGCAGTTGAGTGCGTCAGCATCAAGAAGCAAAGGCTTCTCTGCATGGTTGACAAATGTCTCCACAGCCCTTACCGTAAGGTCATGTGTGCCCATGCCCGGCCCCAAAGCCACTGCATCATATTTGTGCCGCAGATTTATCTCCGTTATGCCGCCGTCATTACGATCGACCTGTACCATGGCTTCGGGAACTTCTGACTGCATTACAGTAAAACCGCAACGCGGAATGTGCAACGTAAGTTTTCCTACACCGGACCGCAAAGCTCCGCGGGCACACATCTGAGCGGCACCAAGCATACCGTAACTGCCGGCCACAATCATAGCCGAGCCATAGTCGGCCTTGGACGAAAAGCGGCTGCGATGGCGAAGCACACGTTTGGCGTCGTTCTTCTCAAGAAGGAAGAACCTCGACTGCGTATTGCGGGTTTCCTGCTGGCTTAGTTCTATGTCAAGGACTTTCCACTCTCCTAAAAACTCGGCATTGTCGGCAATAAAAAAGGCCACGCGAGGAAATTGAATAGCAAGAGTAAGATGAGCATGAATGACGTTGCGGCGCAAAGTGTCTTCATTCCATTCAGCCATAAGGCCCGAAGGCACGTCAATAGACACAATCGTGGCCTTGGACTCGTTTATATAGTCGACAAAAGATCTGAAACCACCTGTAAGAGGCTCTCGCAATCCAGAGCCAAACAAGCCGTCAATGACAAGTGCGTCAGGCGATATAAACGGCGGATTGAAGTCTCCGGTCACTTCAGTAAAATTTACATCTCCCAAATCAAGCAACCGTTTACGACTATGGATGCACCCTTCGCTCAGACGCCCGAAGACATTGAACAACAATACCTGCACGTTATAGCCTTGCTCCAGCAGCATACGCGCCACGGCAAGAGCGTCGGCGCCATTGTTGCCCTGACCGGCGATAACCCATACATTTTTGCTCTGCCTCCACCGCGACATAATCTCGCACGTTATGGCGGCAGCCGCACGTTCGATGAGCTCATCGGAGGTCACACCCTCGTTTTCAATCGTATATTTTTCGATCGACCTTATCTGATCGTTTGTAAATATTTTCATCGTGCACGAAAGCTGTATCTTGTAAATGTCTTCCGCAAATTTACAAAATATTATGGCGCGGTAAAGAATATTTTCAGTAAATTTGCGCAAACAAAAAAACGGAATGGATAAAGTGACTTACAACGGCATGACTTTTGTGCCCTATATTAAGGAATCAACCATACAAGGACGCATAACCGAAATTGCCGCGCAAATAACCAATGACTATTCAGGACTACGCCCTCTTTTTCTATGTGTGCTCACGGGAGCATTTCCTTTTGCCGCCGATTTATTCCGGTCAGTTGGCATAGATGCCGAAATATCGTTCATCAGGCTCAAAAGCTACGAAGGCACCTCAACAACCGGCAAAGTAAAGGAGGTCATGGGGCTTACCGAGAATCTCGAGGGACGTGATGTGATAGTAATTGAAGATATTGTCGATACCGGCACCACAATCAAGAAACTTGTCGAAGACCTTAAAGCCAAGGGAACGGCATCGGTCAAGGTGGCGTCATTACTATTCAAGCCAGAGTCACTGCTTCATGATGTAAAGCCCGATTACACAGGGTTCTCCATTCCGTCAAAATTTATTATAGGCTTCGGACTGGATCTTGACGGGCTGGCCCGCAATCTGCGTGATATATACGTGTTGGAGGAGAAGTGATTTCACCTCCAGCCCCAATCATAAATTTTTACGATATCTATTCAATTTTTCAGTGACATGTTCAACATTGTGATTTTCGGTGCCCCGGGAAGTGGCAAAGGTACTCAGAGCGAGAAGCTCATTGATGAATACGGACTTTTTCACATATCAACGGGAGAAGTTCTGCGCGACCACATAGCACGCGGCACGGAACTCGGCAAGATCGCCGACTCATTCATTTCACAGGGACAACTCATTCCCGATGACCTCATGGTGGATATACTCGCCAATGTTCTCGACAGCAATCAGGAGACGACCAAAGGAGTGATATTCGATGGATTTCCACGCACAATTCCTCAGGCAAAGGCCCTGAAAAAGATGCTTGAGGAGCGTAACTCTAAGGTTCACGCGGTAGTAGGACTGGAGGTAGACGATAATGAACTTGTAGACCGCCTGCTTAAACGTGGTCGCCAGTCAGGGCGTAGCGACGACAATCTTGAGACCATAAACCAACGGTTAAAAGTGTATCATGACCAGACATCGCCCCTGCGCGACTATTATCTCTCCGAAGGCAAGTATCATTCTATCCACGGCAGCGGAAGTATCGACGACATTTTTACCACAATCAAACAGTCGCTTGAAAGAGCCGACAAAGATTGATGCCCATGCGCGCCGACACATTCAACAATAACATAGCCTCGGTCTATTCATCGCTTCAAAAAGGCGATAAGGTCGAGGCTTCAATGCTTATCGAGGAGATACTTGGCGATACTTTCCGTCAATGGCGCCTTACACCCGACGACGAAACGGCATGCGAACTGATAGCAGCCACATGCGCCTACGCTACCGTTATGACAGCCTCACAGCGTTTTCATGACGCCTACTCCGCGTGTATGACTGCACTTGCCTACACATCCAAAAGTACGGTCGACCCGTCGGGAATGCTCGCATTGTGTCTTGTGACATGGCAAATATTTGAAAAAGCGCTTCAGACATCGCAACCGACAGAAAACACTGCGGCAAAAGAGCGTGTAGGAGAAATAACATCATCGCTCGGCACTATGCTATACCATTATTACTACGCTACAGGACATATGAATCCTGAAGATGCAGCTCTCGCCGACGCCTATTCTGCTCTGCGCGTCATCATGAACCTTGTCGAGATATCACCTGACATGCCAGACCGCACCCCACTTGTAGCCAAAATACTACAAGCAAGCGAGTCTATAGGTCTTATCCAATAGGGTACTCAACGCTATATACGCGTGCAAGCCTCTTTGTTTTTCTCGCATCCCGACATGAAAATTTACCAGATTTCTTTGATGGAAAAGTCGAGATAAGGCAAATGAGCTAATTATGCTTGTTATCAATGCTATAGCAATTATCCATGTTGCGGTGATTTTCCTGCTTTTGACCCTATTTTCTCAAAAAGTACACCTTTTGTACCCTTGATTATGGACTGTAGGGAGAGGGTAAATGTTAAGGTCTGTAAACGGCGATTTTCAGATTATTATACCTCGGATTATCTTTGCGCAAAATTATAATTGCATGGCAAAATTAGAAAATCACAAGAAGCAGAATCCCAAACTCCGACAGTCGGAACTGAGCGACGGACGTGCCAGCCTCTACCTTGAATATTATCTTGGCAGAAGTGAAACGTCTGTACTTGACAAGGACGGCAATCAGGTGTTTTACACCGAGGGAGCGATGGCGGGTAAACCGAAATATCAAATCAAACATTCCCGCAAGAAAGAGAACCTAAATCTGTATATCTGGCTTCATCCCCGCAACCAGCAGGAGCGGATGCAGAACAAGAATACTCTCTCCCTTGCTGAAAAGATACGTTTTGAACGTGAGCAATCTTTCCTGGAGGACAGGGAGGGGTATCGACTCCGCAAGGATATGGACGAGGACTTTCTTGAGTTCTGCAAAGAGTTCATCAAATCTCCGTCACTCACGAAATATACCCGCATAACGCTAAGGCAGGGTCTGCAAAAATTCATGGCCTTTCTTGCCGACACGCCGAGATATTCTCTCTACAAGAATAATCTCAAGATGACGCAGCTGACGGTTGGCATGGTGGCAGCTTATGTGGAGTATCTGAAAGAGAACGGAACAGGCGACGGTCCGAAAATCTATTTCCGGATGTTCAAACGGATGGTTACTGCTGCCGTTGACAAAGACCTCATCAAGAAAAATCCGTGCCGTGGTTTCGTGTTGAAGAACGATAACATGACGCTTCAAAAGGAGATTCTTCTGCCAGAGGAAATACAGCAGCTTGTTGCGACACATTTTGAAGGCGAGAAACCGGAGATTCACCGTGCATTCATCTTCGGGCTTTACACCGGGGTGCGTTGGTGCGATACCAGTCAGCTCACCTACCGCAATGTGGATTACTCAACCCAGACATTGCGTTTTCAACAGCAAAAGACAAAAGACCACAGTAGCCGAAGCTGGGTAATCGTTCCGTTGAACGACACCCTTATCCGTCTGATCGGTGAGCCGGATAACGACAACTTTGATGAACGGATATTCAAACTCCCGCATTACAACATCTGCAACCTGTATCTGCGTAAATGGGTAAAGGCGGCAGGCATCAAAAAGAAAATCACATGGCATTGCGCACGCCACAGCTTCGCGGTGAACGTCCTTACCAAAGGAGCCAACATCAAAACAGTATCGAGCCTCCTCGGACACACTTCCATAAAGATGACAGAGCGATACCTCCATGTCGTTGATAGCCTGAAACAGGATGCAATCAACTCCCTCGGTGAAATCAACTATACACCGATATAAGGTGGCACCAGTCATACCTAAGCCGATAAGTCCGATGTGATTTGTCGGCTTTTTTCCTTTTCGCCGCCAATCACAATGAAAACAAAAAAGAAAAAATGGAGCATGAAAATCGGCAATGGGGATTACGACTTTGGAGTAAGACCAACTAATATTCTGCAAGGGTTTTGAGCTGCAAAATCAGTTTCGTGCAGCTCAAAACATACCTTGCAGAATCCCGACGGATTCCATTGCGACTGACAAAATCAGAAGGCTTGATAGCACCAAATTACAATAGACTACATACAGAAAAGGCTACTGTTATCGAAATAGCCGACTGTTTCAATTACTTGGAACATCAATATTGGTAAAATTCACCTTCATATAAAGATGAGAATAAGATTTGGCGAAAGGCAGTTGATATGTCAATACGCGCTATATAATGCTTTTGAGATTTTGATTCGGTTAAAGCGCATTGTTACAAGTAGTTATTTATTGAAGTCTTGATTGCAAAGATGCTGTTAGTACGTATTGACGTATGAACGTACTGACGTATTGACGTATGAACGTATTGACATATGAATGTACTGACATATTGATGTATGAACCTCTGAGCGTATGAACGTATATACAGATGCTTGTATGAACTTATGAGCAGATGGATGTCAAGCCTTATGGATGAATGACAGGAAGGATTGCCGTTTGAATGTCTTACTGATTTGCCATTCATTCAGATTATTGCCCGTCTGACTTACCATCTGACCTATTGATATACATACCTTACAATCAAAACCAGTCGGATTACAGCTAATCAACACACATCCGACCGTTTTTTCAGTCGGATGCGATAAAAAACGGTCGGATCATGGCTGTTTTCGGTCGGATGGGCTTGAAAGCAACCATCTAAGTCCGATACGTTCAATCGTCCCTTCTTCATTCATTTCAACAAGAAGCTTCCCCAAATATCGGAGCTGTTGCTCCTGTGACTTATTGGAAGGCAACAAGTCCTTAAGGTAATCATATATGATCTCTCGGCGAGCGCCATCTTTTCCTGCATTCTGCAATAATGGCAGAACCATCTGTTTTAATCTGGCTTTATCTAAACCTTTTGCTTTCGTATATTGCGGGAGCTGTCTGGAGGCTTTGGCTACACCAAGGGATATGGTGTAGTTCGGGGCTTCTCCCTCAATCAGACCACGCTGAATCATGTCCTGCGCGACTGTTTCGTCTATACGATATCCCCTTTGGATAGCGTCAAGCGAGATAACTCTTAAATGTTCGAATGGTGCAACGCCAAAGCGACAAGTCAATGTAAAACAAGACATTTCTGTGGTGTCTAAAGGGTCTTCACTCTTTATATCAGTATACTACCTTTACATATAATTTGGGGTATACCGCATTATTTACAACTTTGTGAACTGTTAATTTAATGCCATTTTTTCGTCCTTTGAATAGATAGTTATGTCCTCTTTTAATCCAACCAATAGGATTACCATCATATAATACTATAATGGCAAAGGGATCTTTAATATTATCAGGTTGTTTCTCAAATTGAAGTCTATCACCAGACTTAAGTGCGGAAATATCATATTTGGTAATTGTAAGACCGGCAATATCTGTAATAAAGGCTTGTTTATTTTTACTTTCTCGTTGAAACGAGGGTACAAATTCAAACATATCAGACATTGACATTCCCTGAGTCATGGCCAACAGCATAATAGGGTCCGAAGCCAAGTTGTCATCTAAAAGCCAAAAGTCTAAGAGTTCTTTGCGGTCTTCACGCTCTAAATTTATAAGACGTAAAGCAAATAAACTTTTGAGATAATCCGAATCTTCTATAGGAGATTCAGAAAATGGTATACCCGGGTAACCTGAAAATTCAGGAGATTTTCGTTTTGCTTCTTGTAAGCCTTCTTTATCATATAAGAATGAAATGTTACCATTACCCGACACAGTAATATGCCCAATGGAAACTCGACTTTCTCCTCTTGAAGAACGCCACATAACCGATATTTTCCTAAAAGGATATTTCATATTGGTATATTGTTGTATATGTGAGTAATTCGTGAATCTATAATTTTAACAATTAGTCGTTTGCGAAGTTCAGAGAGCCTATAGCTCTCAAAACCTGTTGGTGGCAAAGAACAATCAATGTTATTGACTATTCTGGTAAATTTCTCCTTATTATATCTATTCAAATGATTAGATAAAAAGTGAGCGCATTCTTCTGGATAATTCTCTAATAAATATACAATAGTATCATTGAAAGTCGTTTTTCGTTCAGATACCCGAATATCTGGGCAGCCATTAGAAAAATATTTTTCAAAACTTCTTGAATTATCTTGAAGCATAACTTGTAAACGGTCTTCTGATATTTCTCGTCCTAAACTACTGCCATTGTCAAAAAATGGTGCAAATTCATATGTATTATCATGAATTAATCTAATTGTTTCCTCCCGAGTGAGATTAAATTCCCGGTTAAAATATGCAAAGAATAGTCTTCTATTTCTTCTAAACTCAAGCCATTCATTACGTAATTCTTTATTGATTAGTAGTTCTAAAAACTCTATGAATGAAAGTTTTCTTGTTATTGCATCATCAAGTTTTAATAATGTCTTGTTCTTTTTTATTAAAGCCCAATTCTCAGAATGTCTATCCGTATTACCAATGATACAATCAAATAAGAGCATCTCGATAGCAATTCTCTTAAATTTGCTGATTCCTATTCGGGCTAAACTTTTTTGGACTAAATCTAAAAAATGCTTTTGCTTGTAATCTGGATCCACGGGGAAAGAAGGCATTACATTGGCGATGATGCGAACACCTTCAGTTATTTCTTCATCATCTTTCGCCATGTTTTTTGATATGCACCCTAAAACATTTTTGTAAGCAGCGATGTCATAACGAAGAACAGGCAATTTAAGCATCGCACCTAATTGATAGGCTACAATTTCCGACCAAAACTCTGATGGAAACTCTTTGACGACTTTGCCATCAACGATTTTTTTTAATGATGTTTTGAAATAGTAAGATTCATTATTAGGACTTAACACAACAAATTTACTTCGTGTACCCGAAGTGTTCATTTCATATAGTCTTTCCCAATCATCTATTACAAATAATCGAGGATATGAATCAGCCATCTAATATTGTTAAAATCAGGGGTTAGTAAAGGAACGAAAACTTATTTTGCCAATGATAATAGTATTTTCTTAAGGTCGTTTAGCCATTCTTCGCAAGGTTCATCTAATGGTGCAATGTCAATTCTCTTTCGAGAAAATGTTTCAACAACAGCTTTAAGCCACTCGGAGGCAACTTTTGATTGTTGTTTTTTAGATAAATCTTCCGTTTCAAATTTAACCCAGTCAATGAATTCCATTAATTGAATGGAAACACCAGTTAAAATTGAATATTCCTTTTGACGCTCGACAACTTCTTTTTTGAGCATTAAGTTTGAGTCTACAATAAAGCCTGCAGTTTGAACTCCGGGATTAAATTCTAATTTATCCTTGAGTTCTGATAATTCTTCATAGAGATATGGTTTCCCATATTTTGCGTCCCACGACTCAACTATGATTTTACCATCGCGAAGTTCTATGTCACCAACATTGCCATGCTTCTTGTTAGCAGATCGCATTTGAGAAAGCGGTACCAAATCTAATTCAACAATATGTTCAGAACAAAGAGCCTGCATCAAACTATGTATGACAACTTCAAAAGCACGTGCGGAATACTGAGTCTGATTGAAAAAATTAGATAAAATTGAAGTTGTTTCGTCTATGGAAAGAGCAGGCAATTTTGGTAAAATTGCACAGGTCTCATCCGCTAAAGCTTCAAATTTGTTAGAACGATTTATAAGTAAGGATAAGAAGTAATGTAAAGCCGGCAATGGCTCAATACTACCATCTTCAAGTGCATCCACTACTGAAATCCATTCAGCAAAAGGGCCCCTCATATCTGCTTTATAGAGTTGCGAGTAGGGATAATTTTCAGCTAATGAACGAGTCATCATCACACCATCCTTGTTAATATTAAGCAGTCCTTTCTCTCGCAAAAAAGGAGTATTATAGGTATTGTCTAAAACTCGCATTGGAATACCATCGACCCATGAAAATCCGTTACGACGATTTGAACCTTTATGTAGACGAATTGATTGCGAAGGAGTCAAACTTTTTATAGTGATTTGCAGAAAAGCTAATCCTACTAATGCGCGACCTGTTTCGCTCGTTATTCCATTGACAAGTTTATCGAGCAATATTTTGGTTTCTGGAGAGACCTTTGAAAAATCATAAGTAGTGATGTTACTATACAATTTTTCAAGAAATCCATTATCCAACTGCTGTCTTATGAATGAGTATCTATTATTGGCATCCTCGTTTGTTTGACCTTCATAGAAAACAACGGCATTATTATCGTAGTGAAGCTCACTGCGATTTTTATAAACATCTAAATGTATTTCGTGTTTCTTTTTCATTAAACCAAAGTCTTGTTGAGTTGGACACTTTCAGGTAAAAGTGTAGGAAATTTATACGGTAATAACCATTCATCTTCTTTCATTTGAGGATTGGTGACATTATTGCGAATCTCAAAAGCAAGAGAACGAAGAAGTTGAGCCGTATTAAGAACGCTGTTTTCGCTAATTCTCCAAATAGAAGCGAGCGTTTGTGTAGACAAGTTTCTCCCAACGCACATTCCTGAAATTATAGGTTCAAAAATATTACGATTGGGAAGTGTCGTATCTAAAATCTCGCAAATTATGTTAGATGGATACTGATAGTATCCATTCAATTGTACAAGGTCGGCTTTTATCGCATTAGTTATGAGTTCTCGGTCTAAAACTTTCCATGCCATCGTAACACCCTTCCAGTCAGAAGAAGATATAATCAGCATAATCTGAGAAGCAGGAACATCCCAGGTGGTTTTGGGCGTAATCTTAATAGTAGTGTCGAAAAGAGAGGAATCGGAAACTTCCTCAACACTAATTACAAGAATACCAGACCATGTTACATTAATGTCGAATTTTCCGTTTTCATCATTTTCTATGTACTTAAACCGATTTGACAGGGAAGCCCTGAAAGACCGATCAGCGCATTTGCGAACTGATGAAATGGATAGCTGTTTAATTGCTTTGGCCGCTTTCATACGGTATGCGGCAGTTAAATCTCTTTTTCTTTTTCTGAAAGATAGTGTCGCACCTGATTGAAGCAACTCAAGTTCAAATGGAAAATGAGTGTCAAAAACTTGTATGCGAATCGCTAATGCAAGCATACGAGCAAGTTGTGGTGGAACGGAATTACCGATTTGGTGAATAGTAACTAATCTCGAGCCATTAATAACATAGTCATCCGGGAACGTCTGTAAACGCTTATATTCAGCACAAGAGAAATATCTGCTATCCCAATGTAGGGGACCTGTATACTGACCCCCCTGTGCTTTAATGGTGCGCACGGGTTCTTCGGGATCCGCCTTATACATAAAATCAGAAAACTTAGATCTCCATGCGAAAATCGGATTCGGGTGCCCCATTTCAGAAGTATAGAAACTATAATTTAGTCCCGGTGGAATATCATTAATTAGATGGCCGAAACGACCATTTATTCCGGTTTTCTTTTCTTCGTCAGATAAAACAACATTTGTAACTGCACAACCAGCACTATAAAATGGAATATTACGAGAGTCAGGTCCATGTGTGGGGCGAGGAAATCTAAAAGAACCTTCTTTAAGACCCACTATAATTAATCTTTCTCTATGTTGTGGAACGCCGTAGTCCGCAGCATCTAAAATCATATAATGCAACGTATATCCTACTTCTCGAAAACTTTGCTTAATTTCTTCCCATGCCATTCCATTTTGAGCTCCTACGATACCATAAACATTTTCAAACAGGAAGCCTCTTGGCTGTAGCTTAACAAGAAGTCGAACGTACTCACGGAATAGGACACCACGAGCATCAGAGGTACCCAATACACCAGAGGCTCGACGTCCTGCAGCACTGAAAGTTTGACATGGAGGACCGCCAATAATAAAATCAATTTTACCGATATCATCAGCAGTGTATTCCCTAATGTCAATACAGTTCACTTTGCTGTTCTCGAATTTTTGTCCTTCTCCGGAATTGATTCTTAAGGTTTCTGCAAATTTTGATTCAATTTCAACAGATTCAATTATATCAAATCCAAGATCATGGAATCCGATATCTAAGCCCCCCGCTCCGGAGAACAGGCTAAGAGTTCGAATTGGTTTGATATTGTTTGTCGTTAGATAAGTTGATAAAGCCTTACCAAATGAGTCAGGCCACCCCGGAGTATTGCACTCGCATCCTAAGGATTGACATATCTGGATTATGTCCATCCCTTGAGGTTCTTCATCATCAAATAGGCTTTTCATTCGTCGTATATCAATACAATCGGGACTTCCAAGTAGGCTGACAGGCGACCAGACCTTTATGCGGCTACAAAGAAGTTCCGTAATATGTGGCATAAGAAATGTTTCTTACATGGATGGTCTTCGTCAGCGCAAGCGCAGATTAGATTGCAAAGTTAACAATTTTTTTCGAGATTTCCGGCATCCGATGCGGTTGCCCTGTCATAAAAACTTTGAGTCTCTCTGTTGATACAAATTTTAGTATGCCTCCTAAATAGCACACATCAAATGGCTTGTTGGGTACTTCAATGATCACTACTGTCCACTAAAAATGGACGTGGTTAAAAATTAAATAAATTCGGTTCA
>ERZ778517.241-NODE-241-length-65052-cov-6.897580_pt1 | contig 65052 bp, 58 predicted proteins | sample MGYA00510341_ERZ778517 | MGnify/ENA primary metagenome ERZ778517 (study PRJEB29527, sample SAMN07138964) | mouse gut metagenome | material: feces | host: mouse | place: China:Nanjing | collected 2016-01-25 ...
AATATTCCAAAACAAAAGAAGCAGTCAACTTACAACTGCTTCTTTTGTTTTGGAATTATTTTTAGGATTATTTAGGAGCTTTGTTATCTATCAGAAATACCAGCTGCTATTATTGCCATAATTATTATAATTGTAATTATTATAGCCGCTGTTCAGGTATGAGTTACTCGTTCCATATCTATTGTAGGTGGATGTGGCACCATACAGCTTGTTTAAGGTATTCACACTGTCGGCTGCTGCTTTTTCTATGGTTTCCATCTTCACGCTTATCTTCTCCGCAAAACCGCCATCCCTGGTAAACAATGCCTTTACCTTGTCAAAATCAGCCTTCTCCAACGTTTTTTCATCCAGGGAAATCTCACCTGACTTTAAAACCGTGATGCCAATGTCCTTCAAGTCACTTGTATATGTCGATACAATACTGTCCAGTGTCTTTCTGAGTGCGAGATTTGCAACGCCGCCAATGTCAGTCAGCTCATCGCGGACGGTGTTAAAGTCCGAAACAAACTCCTTAATGTTTTTGAAAAGGTTTTCCTTATCATTCTCCTGCGCCTTTTTGCCCGCCTCATCATCCGTATAGGTCATTTTTCCGATTGCAAGCATCTTCTTGACACTGCCCTGGATATCATCTGCTGCCTTCTCCACTTTCTCATACATGGCAAGCTGTTTTATCTTGGCTGTTGATGATGTCGTTGACGAAGTGGTTCGTTTTGTGGAGCCTGACCTGGAGCTGCTGTTTGTCTTGGAAGTCCTGCTGCCTAATATATGTCCGACACGGCTTCTCCTGGCGCTTCTTAAATTTCTTGCCCTCAACAACGAGTTTCTCGAACTGTTTATCTTCATTCTACATCCATATCCTTTCCGATACTGTCTATAATGTAAATACAATTTGTTTTGTTTGGCTGTTTACGTAATATATATCGGTAACGGAATGGAAAATCTTTATAGCCATTTTCCAAAAAATGCAGAAATTGTTGATTTTTTTCAAACAATTCCTGCATCAGGCACAATTCTCTTTTTTAACCCGGCTGATTGTCTGCCGTTTTCTGGGTCACTGTCAGGTTTACCCCGTCAATTCCGTTGACGGTAATATTCCTGTTGACTTTTGCATCATACGACTCTGCGTTTATAATGTTTGCAAGGTCAATGCCTGTTGTCTCCTTCATGGACTCGAAAAGCTTTGTCATGACTGCCGGAACATTTCCAGCCACCTGCTCGACACCATTGGAACCGCCATCCCCGCCGATAATTGTAATCTTGTCAATCTGTGTCAGCGGCTCTGCTATCTTTCCGGCAATGTCAGGAAGCACCTTAATCATCATCTCGGCAACTGCTGCCTTGTTATACTTTGCATATGCCTCTGCCTTTTTCTCCATGGCTTCTGCCTCCGCCAGACCTTTTGCCTGTATGGCTTCTGCCTCCGCGACACCCTTTGCGCGGACTGCCGCTGCCTCTGCTTCTCCAAAGGCGCGGATACCCTGCGCTTCCTGTTCCTTCGAGTACCTGTCTGCCTCTGCCTGTGCCTTTTTCGCCTCCGCTTCACGCTGTGCCTCAAACTGCTGTGCTTCCGCTTCCTTCTGCCTCTGGTAAAGCGCCGCATCCGCCTTCTGCTGTGCAGCGTACTTCTCGGCTTCCGCCTGTTTCTTTACCTCCGCCTCGAGGGCACGCTCCTTGACTGCCACCTCTTTCTGCTTCAGCTCAATCTCGCGCTCCTGCTTTGCGATATCCGCATTGGCAGTCGTAATCTCGATGGTCTTTCGCTGTTCTTCCTTCTGGATTTCATATGCGGCATCCGCCATTGCCTTCTTGGTGTCCGCTTCCATCTGGAGCTCGGACTTCTTGATGGCAAGCTCGTTCTGCTTTTTCGCAATCTCCGTCTGTGCTGCCACTGCCGCGTCGTTGGACTCCTTGTCTGCCGCTGCCTGCGCAACCTTGATGTCCCTTTCGCTCTCCGCCCTGGCAATCGCTGCCGCTTTCTTAATCTTTACAATATTATCAATACCAAGGTTTTCAATGACATCATTCCCGTCAACAAAATTCTGCACGTTAAAGCTTATGATGTCAAGCCCCATCGCGGCAAGGTCCGGCTCCGCGTTCTCCTTTACCAGCTCCGCAAATTTCTGACGGTCCGAAACCATTTCCTCAAGGCGCATGCGTCCTACAATTTCACGTACATTGCCCTCGAGAACCTCTCTCGCCACCCCTGCTATGTACTCGATATTCTTGTTCAGGAAGTTTTCAGCCGCAATCCTGAGCTTGTCCGGCTGGTTGCTGATTTTGACATTGACCGTGGCATCCACATTGATATTGATATAGTCCGCCGTGGGCACTGCGCAGCTTGTCTTGACATCAATCGGAATCAGCCGCAGGTTCAGTTTGTCCAGTCTCTCAAAGAACGGAATCCTGATGCTTGCCTTGCCGATTACAACCTTTGACTTTTTCTTGATACCTGAAATAATAAACGCCATGTCTGGCGGCGCCTTCACATAGCCCAGACTCAGCAGGACTATCAAAATAATAACCACTACCAGCGCAACTATTCCCCCTACCATTCCACCTTTCATTTTCTTCCTCCATTTCTGTCATTTGTAATGTGTATTACTCGCGCGCAGGACTTGGACAGCTTTAGCTGCATATTTCCTTTCCGTGTCCGTGTGCAATTGAGTAGGGGAATGACCTTCTCCACTACTCGCTGCGCCGGGCGTCCGTCAGCCTTAGCTGACATATTTCCTTTGGACGCCCGTGTGCATAAAAAATGTAACGATCCAGTCTCTGAACCGTTACATACAGTATAACATGAAATGAAAACCATGTCATTATTCTTTTTCCCTGTTATTCAAACACAGGCTAAGGAACTAAACCGCAAAGTCCACTTTCCGCCCAACCTGATTTTCGTGGTTTGACAGGAAACCGCCGCTTTCGAACAGATACTCATTGTCCTCAATAATCCGAATCAGTTCGTCAATGGAGTCTGCCATAAAAGTCACTTCATCGTCCTTCACCTCTATATCCTTTCGCTCCTCACGGCTCTTTTCCAGCTTCTCCTGCTGCTTTTTCTGCTCTGCCTTCTTCTGCTCTTTCTTTTCCTCCGCTTTCTTCGCTGCCTTTTTCTTTGCCAGTCTCTGCTGGGCAGTCTTGTTCTGCGCCCGGAAAGATTTGTCCATCGTCGCAAAGAACGATGCCGCTCCGTCGTCATTGACCTTCATGCCGCAGTTCTTCACATTCATTCCCATGCCTGCCAGCTTGTTCTTTAGCTGTGACAGCCCGCTTGCACCCTGTGAGATAATGCCCTCATACTGCTTGCGGTACTCTTCATCCACTGCCATGCGCTCAATTTTTTCCTCGTCAATCAAAACCACCATCCTGTTCGGATTGGCATACTTTGATGCGGTTGCCCTGGCAAATTCCTTCTGATCCTTGCTCACAAGGATAAAGTCAAGGTTTCCGTACTTTTTCTTTAGTTCCTCATAATACTTTGCAGCGCCCTCACTCAGCTCAGGTTTTCCGATTGTCCTTCCGCCAACCGGTGTCTTTTTGACAGTCTCCTTGGATTCCTCTGGCTTTTTTGTAACCACGATGTCTTCCTTCGGTTCGTCTGTCTTTGATTTTCTGCTTGTTTTTGATGTGTTGTAGTAAGCCGAAACGCTTTCTGCAACAGCGGGCATTCCCGCGGAAATGGTACTCATAGCTCATCCCTCCCTGATCCTATTACAGCCAACATCCGTTTTAGCTGGTACCTTGTTAATATGTTGCCTTGATATCAATTAACATGATTTATGCTTTTGCATGAAAGCCTGCGCTCTCTGTCTCCGAAGCCCAGAATATACTGTTATATTTTACCTGTGCCTCAATTTCTCTGACATTTGTCGTCCTAATGGTGGAACGTGTTATCTGTTTACTTACTTTATCTGCCGCACCTATTTCTGTGCTGATATTGTTGTAATTTTCCATGCGGCAGACACAGCTTACAATTTCCCCCCCAGTAACGGAAATCATATCCCTTAAGTTTTTCATACAGTCAGGCAGCATATCCAGATTCTGTTCCAGCCACTTTCCGATTGTCTTATCCTTTGCCGCCCTGTAATACAGTCTCTGGCTGATTTCCACCTGATAACCGTCTGCTTTCATGCACTCATAATTCTGTTTGATATGTCTTTCATATTTATCATCCATCAGCATGTACGAAATTTTGTCCCCTTACAATCCAACTGCACCTGCCCTTATGCCTTAATGTCAATCGGAACATACTGTCTTTCGAGATACATCTCGGTCAGTTTTTCCTGCTCGACAATCTCCGGAAGCTCTTCCTCGAGCCCTCTCTCCGATTCTGCATTGTCTGTCAGCATCTCCTCAAGGCTCTCCTCCAATACCTCTTCCGGCATCTCCTCAATATCCTCAAGCAGTTCATCGAGCATACCGCCGTCGTCCTCGATGCCGAGTGCTTCTTTTGCAAGCTCTTCTCTTCTTTCCTCGGCTGTCTTTGGCTCGAGCTCCTCGGCTGCCTTTGCGATTTTCTCTCCAAGCTCCTCTGCCTCATCCATACAGTGCATCATCTGTTCATAGTTAAACTGCCTTTTTACCGCATCTATCTGGTCATTATAGTTGTTAAACAATTCCAGCTTCTTTCCGATTTCTTCCAGCGTATCACAGTGCATATTTTTCAAATCTGCCTTTTTTCCTTCAAAAAAATCTACCTGCGCCTGTGTCTTCTGAATCCGCTCCTGCTTCTCCTCGGTACTCTTAAGTCCCCATCCGGAATGCAGCATAAAACCGGACCCGTCATTCATAAAAATATTCATGCTTCCCCTCCATACTGCCAACTGTACTGGCTCCCATATATACTCTTTTATTGATACCCTGCCGCCTCTATATGATATATCGGTCTTAAACGCAAAAGAATCAACTGTTTTTCTAATTTTATTTTACAGATTTGCAGGTATCGTTGCACAGACATTCTTCCTCCCAAAATTTTAATAGAAAAACAGACTAAATTATTTTCAGATTATGTCGATAAATATAAGAGGGTATTTTATTTTTTATCAACGGAGGATGCATAATGAAAGCTGAACCAAATGATTGGAGACCATATGGTAAAATCGTTTATCAAAAACAAAATTTCATAGTCAAGCAGGTGGCACTGTTGCCCGAGAAAGCAGCCGAGTATGACAGCGCTCCTGACTACACATGCTGTCCGATTCAGTCCTGGCAGCATACGGATTTACATAAGTTATTTGATGACTGGCGCAAGCAGTTCGCCAAGGCATCGGGAAACGGCATCTGCAAACGGATTCCATGTATCTGTTATCCGGATGCAATAGCCTTTCGGGCAGCTTACTTAGCCGGCATCAAACACAGTGCATTTATGAAGGCTATGGCAGATAACCTCAATAACGGATGGGAAACCGCAAGAATCGTTGCACATGATACCGTCACGAAAGCGACAAAAGCAAAAGACATGAAGGAAATTTGCAAAGCCATAGGATATCCTCCATTTATAATCGCTGCACTTGGCAAGGCTCTTCTCAAGTTTGAGGACGGAGACGCAATGCCGCTTATAGCCAAATTTTATGAAGAACTGATTACAGGAATTCTCTATGTACCCGTAGAAAAGCTTGATGAGCTGGCTTTTAAGATTTCTGACAAAACGTGGGAAGTAATTGATTCAACAGAATTTAATTATTAGACAACCTTATTATAATTATGGCACTTTCAAACAAGCAGACTGAAATCTGCTTGTTTTTGTCGTGTGTATTAAATTACTGCTTGCCCCATTCCGGCAACAGATAAAAATCCATGCAGGATTTGCTTACCGGACAGGCAGAAACACGGAAAAGACAGAGCCCCTATGTACCTCCGAAGACAATTTGATATAGCCGCCCTGTTTCATGATAATTTCGCGTGCCAGATACAGACCGATACCCACTCCTGGCTCGTCGTGCACTTCCTCCTCCCGGTAAAAGCGCCGGAAAACAGCTGCCTGACTGCCCTCCGGAATGCCCTTCCCGGTATCTGCCACATCCAGCTTGACATACATCTCCCACTGTTCCACCGAGACGCGGATTCTGCCGCCGTCAGGTGTGTACTTCACTGCATTGTCCAACAGATTAAAAATCGCTTCCGCCGTCCATCTGCTGTCATGGGGCAGATGCAGTTTCTCCGGGCACTCAACGGTGACGGCAATGTTCTTTTTCTCCGCACCATATACAATACCGCTCATAGCCATTGCCAGCGTGCCAAACAGCGGCATATCCTTCTTTTCCAGGCGGACTGCCCCCACCTCCATGCGAGAGGTTTTCACCAGTGCCTGGAAAAGAAAATCAAGCTTGTCGGTCTGACTGCGGATTCCCTGTAAAAACTCTGTGCGTTCCTGTTCCGTAACAGGTTTTTCCAGCAGCGTCTCCGTCACCATTTTCAGGTTGCTCACCGGAGTTTTTACCTGGTGTGAAATATCTGACACCAGCATCTGAAGCTCCCTGCGTTCCTCGTCAAGCTTGTATCTGTTTTTCTGTGAAATCTGGTTAAAACGTTCAAGCTGATGGCAAATCCGCGCAAACTGTGTCTCGCTGTCTGTAAGTCCCTTCACATCCTCACCGCTCATCATGCGGTCCAGAATATTGCACAGTTTTGCCACAAACGCTGTCAGACGCATCCGGAAAATAATAATTAACAGGAGATTCCATAATGCCGCACTCATCGTAAAAACGATGCCCGAAAAAAGAATTTCTTTGCTGCCCGATATCAGGTACAGCAGGATTGTCGCCCCAGACATTGTGATAATTATTCCGGTCAGTATTATCTTACAGAGCGTCTGCACATCAAAATGAATTCCTTTCATCTTCATTTCCCTCCGCGGTCGTCTTTCTTCTTTAACAGCTGGGAAGTGTCCAGCGTCTGTTCTGCCTGCTTTGTCTTCCTTGCTTTCTTTTGCTTCCTTCCCTTATTTTCCATAGGCTTTTCATTCTTTGTTTCGGATGCTTTCTCCGTTTCCGGCATCCCCTGCTGTCGTGCTGCCTGCGGTTCGTTTTTCGTGTTTTGGCGGCGTGTTCTGCCCTTCATAATAGTCCATTTGGGCTGGTACTGGAAACGACGCATCGCGACATCTGCCAGAAAGAGGATGACCGCCAGTGCCAGCAGCCAGTTTGTCAGCGGGTACCCCTCCTTTGCCCTGGTGGAAATCCGCGTCCAGACAGGGTCTTCTTTTGTGATGAGCTTTCCGTACTGCTCCACAAACTTCAGATAGGAATCGGTCGTCACGTCAAACTTGTACTCGTCGGAAAACTGGACTGCCGCGGCTGTCGTCATATAATTTTGTATCTGTCCGTCTTCCATTCGGCGGATATTAAAGTGGTACAGCCCTGCCTGGGATGTCGGGAGGTCTATTGTGTATTTTCCCGGAGCGGCGGCATGAAGCTTTTCTTCCGTTGTATTTCCATCCGGGTCAATCATAGTCACCTCAATCCCTGTCGTGCTGCCATAGTCGTCTGTCTGGTAATCCACTGTTGTCTGCTCTCCTGCGGTCACCACATTCACGCTGTCCTCGCCCATATTGGCATTTCCGGTCGAATAGTCCGCGATGCGCTTCCACAGCTGGACATAGTCCTCCTGCCCCGCAAAAGCGCCTGTCCACTCGCCCGTGACATCACTGTTCCATGCCACCGTCCGTCCCAGTCCGTACTGCCATACCGTCAGAACCGGGTCTGCCTTTTCCCCTGCCACAATCACAGGGCTTGACGCGGTCTTTGGCGTCGCGGCAATATATCCGTAAACCACTGGCCATCCGTCGGAAAACAGACTGTTTGTCAGTTCATGGCCACTCTGTACGGACAGGGAAAACGCGCCATTCTGAATATAGCTGTCACCACCCAGAAATACCTCCTGTGCGAAGATTCTGGGAATATCACTGGATTCGTCAGAATAGTAATACCTGCCGCCGCACTTATCGGCAAGCCTTTTGAGCAGTGTCTTGTCGGCGCCGCTCCCCACTGCCACGGTGGACAGGGTTATCTTGTTATCTGTGTAAACGTCTATCACGTCATTAAAATTGGATGTCTCCCCCATGCCGTCCGTCAGAAGGACTACATGTTTGACAGATACATCACTCTCGGAAAGTACCCTGCCTGCCTCGCGCAGGGATGGCTTAATCGTCGTTCCGCCGCCGTCACTTATCTTCTTGATTTCTTCCTTAATCGCTGCCTTGTCGTCCGCCTGCCTAAGCTCCACCTGCCAGCTGAATTTGTCGTCAAAGGTCAGGACGCCTACATAATCCGTGTCCTGAAGATTGTCGACCGCCACCGTTGCAGCCCGGATGGCGACATCTAAATTGCTGGCTCCCAGGACGCCTGCCTGACCTGTCATGCTCCCGGAACGGTCAATTACCATGACCATCGCCATCGACGGAAGCTCGTTCATGCTCCGAAGCTGCATATCCACAGGGAGGACGGTCTCCAATACCGTATCGCGGTAGCCGCCCAGCGCAAAGCTGTTCTCCCCGCCGCAGCAGACAAATCCGCATCCGTAATCCTTGACATAAGTCTCCAGATTTTCCAGAAAACCGGATGGCAGGTCATCAATATAGGTATCCACCAGTATGATAGATTTATAGTCAAGCATATCATTGATATTGTCCGGCGCATTCCGCGTGGATACAAGGCTGTAGTCACAGCCTGCCGCCTTGAGCACGGATGCAAATCCGGCTATATTGCTGTCACGGCTTGAGATGACCAGGATTCTCGGCGGTGTCTCCACCACGGAATAGGCATTAAAAAAGTCATTCTCCTGGCACGTATCGCCTTCTGCCTGTACCTGTACCCGCAGATTCTCCATCATGCCGCTCTCCGCGCCAGCGTCGACCTGCGCCTCGAACACGAACCGGCTGCTTCCCTTGTCCAGGTGCACCTTGTTTGCAGCCATCTGCCGGCTTCCGTTATAAAGCGTGACCACTGCGTCTGTATCGTAATTACTCTCCACAACCACTGTGACGGAATACTTGTCCCCCGGATGCAGATACGACGGCAGCAGCACATTTCCCACATAAGCGTCCGGCGTCTCCTCGTTTTCGTACAGCAATGTGAGAAATTCCGCATGGCTTGCCGCGAGCGCCTGCGCCATGCCCTGGATATCCCCGCGCGTTTCCTTACCGTCCGTGAGCACTACCAGCCGCTTGCTGTAATCGCCCGAAGCCAGCGTCAGCGCCCTGGATATTGCATCCTCAAAATTTGTCGCCGTCTTTTCCGGCAGTGTCATCAGGCCGCCAAAATGACGCTCCGCAGTCAGGAACTGCTCCACAACGGCATTTTTGCCAAATGTTACAATCCCATGGACATTGCCTGCCGGCATCTGGGAAATGGTTTTTTGCAAATAATCCTTTGCTTCCTCAAGATGTTCTTCGTTACTATCGGACAAATCCACCACAAACACGGTCGCAGTCTGACTGCTCCCCAGACGGATTTTTAACCCCAAAAGCGCCAGAAGCACACAGAGAAAAACAATGCCCCGCACAACAAGATAAAACCTTCCCTTATAACGCATCTGGCGCACATAGACTATCCACTCTGCCACAAGCAGCGCCAGTGCCAGCAAAAGAAACAGATTGCGGATGGTCTGCTTTACCTTCTGCCGCTGTGTCGTACTGGTGCTCTGCGTAGACACAGCCACTCCCCTTCCGTCCGACTCTGTCGGAGTGCAAAAACGCACGATATATTGTTCCTGATAATCCTCGTTTCCCAGCTGGTACAGCCCTGCCTTTGCGGGGCGGCTGTCAAACTGGCTTCTGTCCAGCTCTGCCCACGGCTGCAGGGCAATTTCCTCCCCGGCATAATAGACATTTGAAGCAAGCCACGAGGTGTCAGAGAGATATATCATGGCATTTGCCAGAAAGACAGGAAACTCCGCGCGCAGCGGGAAATCGGACTCCCGTATGTCAAATCCCACCACAATTTCCTTGATTCCATCCTGTTCCATGTAGTATCCGACGCATTTCCCATCGTATTTCAGAAAGCTTTTCGCGCCCTCCGGAACCGCAAAACAGTACGCCTTGTTGACACCTATCGAAAACCCTGACAGCCCCGCCGTCAAATCGCAGTCGGCAATATCCAGCACCACGTTTTCCAGCGTTTCAGAAGACGCGTTTCCTGCATTTCCAAAAATCAGCCGGTTGGTGTCAGCCGCACTTGGCTGCTGCCCGGCATCATATATGATGATATTATAATCCATATCGGAAAAAGGCGTCCGTTTGCCGATACCAGTCTCCTCCACCGCAGCGTCCGTCTTTGCCTTCGCAATGCTCTCCCCGGTCACGGCAAGATATGCCTTTTCGATAAATGTATTGCCCTCCCCGACAAGAAGCCCTTTCATCCGGTTTTTGCCGCCTTTGACGGCATATGACACATTATCCGCCACGAGGCTGTCAGCTGTGCCTCCTGCAAACGAAATTCCGTCTATGCGGGATTCCATCGTCTCCCCCTGCCAGTGCACTTCCTCAAACAGGCAGTAGTTGCTTGCGGATGGGGCAAGCTGCATCTGTTTCAGGGCGAGCAGCTTACTGCCCTGACCGCCACCATCATACAGGCTGACATCGAACGTGACCGCTGCATCACTATAGTTCGCCACACTCACCATCACATCATAATATCCGTCTTCCCGCCTGGTGAAAACAGTATATTCATTTGCCACATTCCCGACAGCCGCCCCCATCACATGAAGCTCTTTCCCTGCCATGCTGTGCAGCCTGTCAAAACCGGATGCCCCCTGGCCATCCGTATACACGATGACATCCGCTGCATTATCCGCCACGGCGTTTTCTGTGCCGACGCCTGCCAGCGTGTCCAGCATCTCCTGCGCCTGCTCAAGGCTTCCACCGCTGTCACTGCACACAATGCCCTGTAAGGTCTGTACCAGACTGCCTGCATCCGCAATATCCACCGCAAGAAGCTTCGTCCCCGTATCATCGGTCGTCAATACGGAAAACCGTGTATTCTGGGCAGTGCGCACATAATCACATGCCTGTAAAACTGCCTCCTCAAGGCGTGTTTTCCCCTGATTCGCACTGCCGCTTGCCATATGCTGCATACTCGCACTTGTATCAAACAGCAGTATCTTTCTGCCGCCCCCCTGTCCGTCTGCCTGAATAAAAGGAGACATCAGTGCAATAACCAGCAGCGCGATAATAAGAATCTGCAGGTACATAAGAATGTTATGGACAAACTTCTCAAAAAAGGTGCGCGACTGCTCATTTTTCAGCAGCTTTTTCCAAAGCAGGCTGGACGATATCAGATAGTCCGTCCCCTTTGGCTTCAGAAGGTATAAAATTATAATAACAGGAACCGCTGCCAGAAATAACAGCGGCCATAAGCTCTCAAATATCATATAGCATCCTTAAATCCTGAAAAATCAGTTGATAAATATCCGTTTCCGTGCTGCACACCGCATGGACTGCCCCCATTTTGGCACATTCCCTTTTCAGCCGCGCCAGATACTCCTGAAGCGCCTTTTCATAAACCCTGATACTCCCATCATCCAGGGTAATACGCAATGTGCTTTTGTCCTCCATGTCAATCAGATTCCGCGTTCCCGTAAGTTCCTCACAGGAACGCACCGAAAGCTCCTCCCCCGCCAGCACATGCAGGCATACCACCTTCTGCTTCCTGTAATCGAGAAAACGCAGAAGCTTTCGGGTCTGTTCCCCGGACTCCTCGAGGAAAATGTCCTGCTGGAAATCACTGATAAGGAGGGTCACCCCCGGTCCTTTCATCGGAAGCTGCCGGACTGCCCCGGCTATATCCGCCGTGCCGTCAAAATGACGCTGTTCCAGCCAGTCCGTAATCATGGGAAGCGCTTTTTTCCCGCCCCTTGCCACAAACGGCGACTGCATTTTCTGCATGTCATACAGTATCACACGGTCCATGTGGTTCAGTCCCATGTAAGAAAACGCCGCGGCAAGCAGGCAGGCAAGCTCGCTTTTTTTCTTTTTCCCATAATCCATGGAGGCGCTCGTGTCAAGCAGGACGGACACTGCCATCTCTTTTTCCTCCATATATTCCTTTACGTAGAGCCTGTCCAGACGTCCATATGCATTCCAGTCAATACGCCGGATGTCATCTCCTGGCATATACTCGCGGAAATCCGAAAACTCCGTGGAGGAGCCCTTTTGTACCGACTTACGGTTTCCGGTCAGGTTCATGGATGTCTTATGCCCCATGGCAAGCCGCAGGCGGGACAGTTTCCCAAAAAATGCCGCATCTGCTATCATACTTTTCCATTCGCCTCCAAAATGGCACGGATAATATCATCCTCCGCAATTCCTTCGCTGATGGCATCAAAGCTCGGAATGATGCGGTGCCTGAGGACAGGATATGCCATTTCCGCCACGTCCTGAAAGGAGACGTTGAAGCGTCCCTCCAGAAATGCCTTTGCCCTTGATGCGCGAATCAGCGCCTGCGCCGCCCTCGGACTTGCCCCTTCCCTGATATGCGGGTTTGCGGCATGCGTCGCCATGACAATCCCAAGCAGATAATCCATGACCGCATCGGCAATCGGAATCTGGCTGACCAGCTCCCGCGCCGCAAGCAGTCCCCTGCCGTCCATCCTTTTTTCAATCAAAGGTTCCTGGTTTCCCTCCGTCAGCCCGACAATTCCCCGCAGCTCCTCCTTGGACGGAAAGCGAACCAGTATCTTGAACATGAAGCGGTCCAGCTGCGCCTCCGGCAGCGGATAGGTTCCCTCGTTCTCAATGGGATTCTGCGTCGCCAGTACAAAAAAAGGTTCCTCGAGCGCGTGGCTGTCATTTCCCACGGTCACGGTATGCTCCTGCATCGCCTCGAGCAGCGCCGACTGTGTTTTCGGCGTGGCACGGTTGATTTCATCCGCCAGTATCAGGTTTGCAAAAATCGGTCCGCGCTCAAAGGAAAAAGCGCTTCCCTGCTCATTCTTAATAATAATATTGGTTCCGGTCACATCGCTTGGCATCAGGTCAGGCGTAAACTGTATCCGCTTAAATGACAGGTCAAACACCTTTCCGATTGTGCTCACCAGTCTTGTCTTACCTAGTCCTGGCATTCCCTCGAGGAGCACATTCCCCCCTGTGAGCATGGCAAGCATTGCCTGACGGATGATCTCACGCTGTCCGATAATCCCTTTCTGAATTTCTGCCTCACACGCGGCTATCTGCTGCGCCATATATGCCGGTTCCTGTAACCTGCTGCTGTCCAATTCACCCATATCCTTTTCCTCTCTTATTCTATGTAACAGTTCAGCCTCCGGCTTCCTGTTACAGGCATCAAGCCATGCAAAACCACTTCGTGGTGGCTTGATGCATTTCAAGCGCCACACTTTCTTACGGACTTTGCAGCGGAGTGCAAAGTCCTGAACTGAAACTATTCTACCGATTAAAACTGGAAAAATATTCCTTAATGACATCTTCCATGCCGCTCGGGTACTTTCCGGCGGCAATTCCATCATATGCGTTCTGCTCATAGCTTCCGATTACCGCTTCATGGGACATGTGCGTTCCCTCCCAGCTCAGACCGTTCTGTGCATAGAAGTATTCCGAATCATCATGGTCGACAGCGTTTCCTGTCAGATTTCCACTGTCGGCAATGGCATTGGGAATGCTGACATAATCATGCGGGGTACTGCTGCTTCCTGTTCCCCTGCCTTTTCCCTGACCTTTTCCATCGCCGTCACCCTGTCCATTACCGTTTCCGCTTCCATCTCCGTCGCCGTCACCCTGTCCATTGCCGTTTCCATCGCCCTGTCCGTCACCATTTCCGCTTCCATCACCCTGTCCGTCCGTTCCGCCATTTCCGTTTTGACTGCCTTGACCGTCACCTGACCCTGCACCGTTCGCCGCCGCAAGCTCCTGTCCGCTCATTTCCCGCAGCCTGTCTGCCATCGCCTCCATGGATTCTGCCGTCGCCATGGATACAGACGCCCCGTTCTGCATACTCTGCGCCATGGCTGACAGCTGTGTGTTGATGCTCTCATACTTGTAGTTTAGCTTTTCTGATGCCGCTGACACCATCTCCTGCGAGGATGCCTGCTGATACTCCGACAGCGAATTTTGCAGACTTTCTATCATATCCTGAATCTCCGCCTTCTGTTCCGGTGTCAGCTCCTCCTGTGCCAGCTGCTCCAGGCCTTCCATCACTTCCTCTACCTCATCCTCTTTCTCCCTGATTTCTTCCCTGAGGGCGTGAAGCTCCTTCGCATACTCTTTTGTCTTTGAAGGGACAACTGCCAGCACTGTCAGAAGGACTGCCAGCCCCGCAAGAACAAGTATCTTTTTTCTGGATGGAAGAATCGGAATCCTTATCCTGTCGCCATGTGCCCTTAGCTGCCGCATGGCATCCTCGCGCTGAAGTGCAACCAGTTCGCCATCCTTCATCAGGTTTTCATGTGCCGTCACAATCCGCTCCTCAAACCCAAAGCTGTCCATCCGCAGAGCCGCCTGCTCCATGCCGGCACGCCTGGCAGCAGAAATCAGCACTGCCGTCAAAAACGCAAGAAACAGCGCCAGTCCTGCGTAAAGACCGGCATAATAAAGCGGAACCACAAAGGCGGCCGCCCAGAACAGTATTCCGACTGCCGCGCCAATACTCAGCGCAGACACCAGCTTATCCAGAAAAGACGCGGTATTCATCTTTCGCCGGCACGCCTGTACCGCCATCAAAAACTCTTTTTTATCCATCCATTCCCTCACTTCTTTTTGCCTGGTCTTCTCGCAGAAGATGTGTGCATGGGATTTACTTTCCATGCCGCCGCAAGCAGAAACAAAACGGATAGCAGCAAAATACATGCCCCGGACACAAACATCCACGTTTTTCCCCTTGCCAGCTGATATGTCAGAAATCCCACCTCGCTCTTGTCAAAATTGCCTGCAAAAAGGGACTCCCCGGACATTATCTGCATAAAGAACTCCTCAAAAAATATGATTGGATTCACCAGCCATAACAGCATGGTCTCACCTACGCCCTTATTGACAAACAGGCCTTTAATGACTGCCGGTATGAATGTGAGCACAAAAATCACAAAGTAAAAAACGTATGACAGCACCACTGCCGATATAGACTTGCGGCAGACCGATGAACAGAAAATTCCGATACTTCCTGAAAACACCGACAGCAGGACAATCGTGAGGATAAAATAGAACAAATTGCTCCACTCCATTCCGCCGACCACAAAGGACAATGCCATAATCGGCAGTCCCCCCACAACATAAAATAAAATATGAATCACGGCAGATACTACTTTTCCTAGTACAATGGAAAAAGGGGACATGCAGGTCGTAAGCATAATGTCAAACGTCTGGCGCTCCTTTTCTCCGGAGATTGAAGATGCCGTGATGACCGGCACAATCAGCGTGACAATGCACACCTGTGCGATCGCAAGGACTGGAAACAGGTAAATCAGATGATGATAAACATTGCCGTCACTATAAAAACTTCCTGTCTGCTGCTGTATCACTGCAAGCGCCAGCAGAAACGTCATTGTAAGGACTGCCTCATAGGCAAACAGTCCCCAGCTGATACGCATGCTGCGCGCTGCTATCTGTAAATCTTTCTTCACGATTGGATTCCATCGCACCCTCATTGTCCGCCACCTCCCGTCAGTTGCATAAACAGTGATTCCAGACTGCCCTCTTCCCGGTAAAAGCCTGTCAGGACAACCTGATTCTGTATCAGACAGCCAATCAGGGCACTGATTTGTTCATCCGTCCCCTGGTTGGTTATAATCATTTCATTTTCCCTCACGGATTCCACGACAGTTCCCACCTGTTCCTTCAAAATACGCACGGCAGTCTCCATGCCCGATACCAGCCGGATGTGAATGCGCTTTCCTCCCGAAAGCTGCTGCATGATATCCTCAATGCGTCCGGCCGTGATAAGCTGTCCGCTGTTCATGATTCCGATACTCGTACACATCTCAGAAAGCTCCGATAGAATATGGGAGCTGATGACAATCGTCTTGCCCATGGCGTGAAGGTTCATCAGCAGCTCCTTCATCTCCACCCGCGCCCTGGGATCCAGACCAGAGCTCGGCTCGTCCAGAATCAGCAGTTTTGGGTTGTGGAGCAGCGCCCTTGCCACACAGAGCCGCTGTTTCATACCGCGTGAGAGCGTGTCCACATATACTTCCTTCTTGTCCGAAAGGTTGACCAGCTCCAGCAGGTCGTCCGTCAGCTTCGCAATGTCGCGCGAATGCATCCCATACATGGAGCCGTACATGTCCATATACTCACGCACCTTCAGGTTATCATACACCCCGAAGAAATCAGGAACATACCCTATCATGCGCTTCATTTCCCTGCTGCCGACCGGAGCCGAGGTACCCCCAATCCGCACCTGTCCGCTGCTCGCCCTGAGCAGCCCGCAGACAATGCGGATTGTCGTCGTCTTGCCCGCACCGTTTGGTCCCACAAAGCCAAACAAGTCTCCCTCCGGAATATGCAGCGACAAATGGTTAACCGCTGTAAACGCCCCATATTTCTTTGTCAAATCATTGATATACAGCATAATAATCCTCCATTCTTGCCAAAATCTGCGAATTTGGGCGTAAGCACAAATTTGCCCTGTGAAAAATTTTTTTCACAGTATCCCCTTTCACGCCCTGTTATTGAACAGCGTAGAGACATCCATACGCCGCCTCGCTGCAGCTGTCATCCACTGTCTTATTCCAGTTATCCGTCACGCCGATAATGACTGTCCTGTTGGGACCTCCCTGCACATATGCAGTGCAAATCCCCATTCCGAGAGCCGTCAGCGTATCAATGTCCGTTCTTTCCTTAGTATTGCAGACTTCCCGGATATGTTCATACATATAATCCCTTAAGACATCACCGCTTCCATCTGTATCGTATATCGCCTCGGTTTTTTCCAGGTCGCAGACCGCTCCTGCCGGAAGGTTTTTGTAAAGAAACATTCTGTCATCCGCTATCACCGCAAAATACGCAAAATCCTGATTGGTATTGTTCGCGACAGTCCCCATGATATCCCATGCGTTCTTATAAGAAACATCCCCCACAATGCTCCCGCTTCCTGCCGGCATCACACCGCCCGCCTGAAAAAAGCAGTCTTCAAAGCTTGTGTTCGGGTCTGCCCCAAAAGAAAGCCTGTCCCCCTCCTGTCTGGTATGGTAATAATACGGACTGTCAATGCCATAGTAATTGTCCCGGGCAAGCCCGGCATACTGATATCCTTCCGCAAGCCCCAGATCCCACTCGCTGTGCCTGGCGTCATAGCAATGCAGGTATGTTATATACGCTCCCTCATCGGAAAGATTTTCCATTGTCACGGAATACACCCTTGTATTCACCACCTCAAATCCTCTTCCGGCCCAGTATACCAGCAGAATCCCCACGACTGCCGATACCGGCACCGTCCACCAGTAATAATCCCTCTTTTTTGCAAGGCGCAGAATCAGATAAAGCACTGGTCCTACAAAAACCACATATACCATCACGATTATCTTAAGACCGCCAAAGTGCAGACGCGCGCTTCCGTTGCCAAACAGTTCGAACAGGCTGTGGAACATATAGTCACTATTGCCTGGGTAGGAACTATAGTAGCTCTGTTTCTGGCTGATATTGCCGTTTGACGAGTTGGCCAGGTCATTCAGAAGGGAGCTTACGAACTCCTCCACCCCGCCGTCTGAAGCCCCTGCATCCGGTTCCTCGTCCGAATAATCTTTTACGTCCAGACTTCCCAGCTCCGTCAGTGCATATGGCACAATCCCTACCGCGCCGTCCCCCTGCGGACGGATGCGTGCCAGCGTACCGTATGCCGTGCGGAAGTCATCTGTTTTCAGCAATAAGTCCGCCATGTGCAGCTTTGCGATGTCTACATAGGCATCCTCCGTTTTCGGGCTGTCCCCCGGCGGATACACTGTCACACAGTCTATGTCCAGATAATCAAATGCATTCAGCGTGTCCTGCGCAAAGCTGCCCGTTCCAATCAGCAGCATTCCGCCATCGTCCGTCCACTTTTCGATTTCCTTTACCACGTCATCCGCCAAAACATTTGTATCATAATTATCTATTACAAGGAAATTCAAGGCAGACAGCGCTCCCTTAAGGCTGTCCTGATTCAGTTCCATCAGCTTGACAGGATACGTGCGGCTGCCATAGTATACCTCGTTTCCTCCCATGTCCATGAACGTGAGCGACGAATATTTATCGCTCAGGATTCCCATGACCAGTGCATCCGTCCCTCCCTGGAGAAGACGGTTAAACGACTTTTCCGCAGTCTTTTTCGATTTGTTGTCAAACAGCTCAATCAGGACAATGCCATCCGTCCGGCTCATGCTGTTTTTGGGAATCCTGACCGTAAACTGCTTTTTACTGCCCTGCGGCAGGGAAAGCACGGTGTCGTATGAGCAATTGTCCATGCTTCCATAGGAGTCCCGCAGCGTCAGCCTTGCCACTCCTTCCCAGTCCTCCCCTGTATTCTCAATCGTCACCAGGACATCATAGGTCGGGGTATTTGACGGATATACCTGTGCCTCTATGACAAATGCCTGTTCCCCAGTCCCTGCTGCCATGCCACTGCTCCCTGCCCATGCGCTGCAAAGCAGAATTCCAATGACCAAAAGCAAGAAATATGAATATTTTTTCATCTCTGTTCACCAATTTTATCCTTTTCTTCAATGTCAAATATACCTTTGCTTCCCACATTATACAAAAACATATGGCAAATGACAACATTTTGCACAAATAAATTAAAAAAAAGGAGTGTCCAATTCCGAACACCCCCATTTCCCATCCATTCACTTTTAGATTCTGACTGCGCCGACTGCCCTGATATTCATCGGATATACATTGCTGTCGCCGACATACTTCGCGATATATTTCACATAGTTATCCGCCTCGGCAAGCGGCACCAGGCACATGATAACGCCGGCAAACCCGCCGCCATGCACACGGCATACACCATCACCGATTCCCTTTAAGAACAGCTCCGTGAGGGCAAGGGTCAGCGTAATCTTTTGTTCCTTGCAGTTCTGTAACGAATAGCAGTTCTGCAAAAGCTCCCACGAGGATGTGCCCGACTCATTGACAAGCTTTAAGACCTTGTCGATATCATCCTTTTCAATCGCATCAGCCATCTCGTCCACTCTCCGGTTTTCCTCAAAGAAATGGATTGCGCGAAGCACTGCCCTGTCGTTTGGTATCTCATTCACATGGGCAAGCAGGCTGTCAAGGTCTGTCTCACATAAAAGCTCCACGCCGAGGACCTTTGCCGCCTCCTTCATCTCATTTGGAATCCCTGAGTACTCCTCACTTAAATCCGCATGTCCCTTTCCTGTATTGACAATGACGAGACGGTAGCCCTTCTTCTCAAACGAAAACGTGAGCGGCTTGTATTCCGGCTGGACTCCGTTTGAAAAATCAAAGAGTACGGGTCCCCCCACCGCGCATGCCATCTGGTCCATCATGCCGGATGCCTTGTTCCAGAATACATTTTCGGAGTACTTGCCAATCTTGGCATAATCCGCACAGGTCATGGCGCCATTGTTAAAGAAATGGTTGACAATCGTGCAGACGAGCATCTCAAAGGATGCCGACGAGCTGACACCTGCCGCCGCAATCACGTTCGTGGACACATACGCGTCGAAACCGCCGACCTGGAACCCAAACTTCTGTGCGCCCTCCATCATTCCTGCCAGAAGCGATTCCGTGCCGCCAACTTTCGGAATTTCATCAATCTTTGCAATGTCGACTATAATTTCCTTGCTGTAGCCCTCGCTGGTGATGCGAATCACGCTGCTGTTATTGACCTGCGCCGCACCGATGGTATCCAGGTCAATGCTCCCCGCGATAACCTTCCCGCCGTTGTGGTCGGTATGGTTTCCGATAATCTCCGTCCTTCCGGGTGAGGAGAAGAATTCCGCCTCGTCATGCCCATATTTCTTCCTGAAGTTCTCCGCCAGCGCACCGAACCGCGCCGCGCTCTCTGTACTTTCTCCGTAAACCTTTTCCAGCCTCTCACTGCTTGGGATATTCATTTTGATTTCCTCCTTAAATCTTTATCGTTTTTATTATACACCACTGGAAGATAAAATCCAATAGATTCCTCTGGCAACCCGGATATCCGGTTCGCAAAAATGACCGCCTGCATTCCATTCGAGCGTGGTTTTTGCGCCCGACGGCAGTGCGCGGAGCATATCATATAGTTTTCTGGTGTTGTCTCCGACTGTTGACAGCAGACTGTTTTTTGCCCGCTCCTCCTTATCGCCAAGACTTAGGTAAATGCAGTCCGTCTTGTTCCTGCAAAAAGCCGCCTGGTGTTCCTCTGCATATGCAGGCCATCCCGCATACCACAAAGACCCGGAACAGCTGGCTGCTCCTGCAAAAAGCCGGCACTCCGCATATGCCCACAGACCAAAAAGCCCTGCAAGGGAATAGCCGACAGTATACCGCTGAACCTTTGTGTCATTCTTTATGTACACGGAATCCTCCGCTTCAATGTATGGTATGCATTGATTCACAAGCCACTCGAGCGTCCTGTCCGCATTTCCCCCAAAACCATCATTCCCGAATGCCGCCTGAGCCTTCCATGGCGAAAAATCGTCATTCCATTTCTCCGATTCATATGCCACGATTAAAAACCCGGCATCCAGCGGCTTTTCCTTCAGACGAGATTCCAAACATGACATGGTTGTCATAATCCGTTTCTTATTCCTGCTGTCTATGCCCCAATAAAATATTGGGCGTTTATGGCACACGCTGCCGTCTGCCCTACTGTCATATTGACAGACATGGCAAATTTTACTGCCTATTTCCACCGTCGTAAATGCTTTGTCCATTTGCAAATCCCTGCCGTCACTATTTATTTGACCGTCTCCATATCTTCCGCTTCTGTGCCTCCTTTATCAGGTCATCCCTAAAGTCGGGGTGCGCAATCGAAATCAGCCCTTCTGCCCGCTCCCATGTGGAGCGTCCCTCCATATTAATCACGCCGTACTCCGTTGCCAGGAAGTAAACCTGGCTTCTCGGCGATGTGATGATGTCACCGTCAAACTGCGGGCGGATGCGGGAGTGGTATGTCCCCTCCTTGTCCCTGTACACGGAGCTCATACAGATAAATGCCTTTCCTCCATGGGAAGCAGAGGCGCCTATCAGAAAGTCAAGCTGACCGCCCGTGCCGCTGATTTGCCTGGAACCGGAGCTTTCCGCCGCCACCTGCCCATACAAGTCCACGGAAACGCAGCTGTTGATGGAAACCATGTTGTCAATCTGGGCAATCACCTCTGGTCTGTTGACATATTCGAGCGGATAAGCCGCTATGCCATGGTTGTCGTCAACCCACTCATAGAGCTCCGGCGAACCGACTGCACAGCCAAACACACCCTTTCCCCTGTCTATATTTTTTTTGCGGTTTGTCAGCTTGCCTGCCCTGTACATACTTAAATACGCATCCGAACAAAGCTCCGTGTGCATACCCAGATCACGGAGGTCTGACTCCGCTATCAGCTCCCCGAGCGCGTTTGGCATACTGCCGATTCCCAGCTGCAGTGTCGCCCCGTCCACAATATAAGGAAGAATCTTCTGTGCAATCTTCCTGTCCGTCTCGGAGGGTATGACCGGCTTCGTTCCCACAAACGGTTCATGCTTCCCCTCCACAATATAATCCACATCCGAAATATGAATGCATTCATCATATCCACCATGCACTTTTGGAAGGTTTTCGTTGACCTCGACAATGACAATGTCTGCCATGCGCGTGATTGGCGCCGCGACACCCGTATTGACGGAAAAATTGAAATATCCATGATTATCCATCGGCGAGACACTCACCATCACAACGTTTACCGTGAGAAAAAACTCATAGTAGGCGGCATTGTTGTGAAATACCATAGGAATGTAATAGCAGAGTCCCCTGTCACACAGCTTCCGTTCATAGGACGAGCAGTGCCAGCTGTGGTATATAAAATGCTCCTGGCTCTCATCGCACTCAGCCACCGCAATCGGTCCGGATATCAGATTGCCGCGTATTTTCACATCATGCAGCATATCCCTGCGCTTCGCCAGTGCCCTGTCCAGAAGCACCGGCTTGCCAAGACAGCTTGTATAGTCTACCCAGTCACCGCTTTTTACTACCTTCACTGCCTCGTCAGGAGTTGTCAGCTTTGCCTTGTATTCCACCTGAAAATCGTGCAGCATCGTATCACACTCCATTCCATCAAACTTTATTCCTTACCTCCTAAACAGGTTATTCAGCGATGCCTCCATCTTGTGCAGGGATTCCACCGCGTCATTGAGGTTTGCCAGCGTCCTTGAAAGCTCCTCCGTGTCAAGCCCTTCGATTGCACTGTTCAGCGCCTCGATGTCAACCCCGTTGAGCGTGTCGACCGCCTGCCTGAGCGTGTCCGCAACCTCCTCCAAATCTACATTTTCCAGCGAATTTCTGACCTGGCGCAGGGTTTCGTTCACGTTCTCCACATCCACTGCCGCCATCTGTTCCAGGACAGGCTGTGCCTGCTGCGCAATGGTGCGCACCTGTCCAAAAAGATATGCCCCGCCGGCAAGCAGCAGTACTGTCAGCACGGAAGTAATCATACACATGATTCTCGTAAACACAAGCTCCCTGCGGAGCTTCTTCATCATCTGTTCCATCCCGCGCAATGCTTCCTCTCCTGTATTATTTCCACTATTGACCTGTTGTCCATCCATTTCTTTTCCCCTTTTTGTCATTGATGTGCTGTTTTCAGCAGATTTATTTTCTATATTGTCTATCATAACATACTTTAAAACAAAAATGTAGAAAATTAACAAAAAATCCAAAAAAATCAAAATAATAGTTGTTAATTTTCCAATAATTTTATAAAATAAATATAGTCGGGCAGTAATAATAGCCAAAATAAAATAGAGAGGTGCGGATTTATATGTTTATACAACTTTTTAGCAACTACCTGGTCGGGCAGTCAGTCCTCACGATTGAACAGCGTGATTCTTTTCAGGAGGAAATCCAGAAGACACGTGTCAAACTGGGAACGATTGCGGTTGCTGACGGTCTTTTGACAGAGGCGCAGGCTGAGGAAATCAACCACCAGCAGACACAGCAGGACCGCCGTTTCGGTGACATTGCCGTGGAACTGGGATATCTGACAGAAGATCAGATTACGGAGCTCCTCGGCAAGCAGGGCAATATTGCCATGAAATTTTTCCAGCTGCTGACGGACAACCTTGATATTTCTCTGGACTCCATCACGGAACATCTTGCAGCCTTCCAGAAAGTACATGGTTTTACCGAAGCCGAAATTGAGGCCCTGAAAAAAGACGATTTTGACTCCATCATTCCGCTCTTTGCCACAGTGCGGGATCCTGCAATCACAGATCTCGCCGGTCTTGTGATGCGTAACCTGACGAGATTTGTCAACAATAACTTTTATTTTGGCAGAATGAAAAAGGCATCGGATTACTCATACAGTATGCTTGCAGGCCAGAAATCACTCGGGGATTCGTTTGTCTATCTCGGTTTTGGCGCGACAAACGAGCTGGACGGTATTATCAGGCTTGCAAAAGACTATGCCAGGACAGTCACAATCTCAAACAGTGACGAAGTGTATGATGCCGTCTGCGAATTTGCCAACCTGAATAACGGTCTTTTTGCATCCGTTCTCAGTGACGACGACATCTCCATCGATATGGTTCCGCCGGAAGTGTACCTGAATCAGCGGTTATCAGGCAGTGCATACTATATGCCCGTTTATTTCAATGATTCCGAATTTGACCTGATTATCTCCACTGACCCTGCCTTCAAGCCGGGAGACAAGCCGCATACCCTGAACCTGAAGAAAACAACACTGAACACGGATACGTCAAGCACGCTGCCTACCGTTCTTGTTGTTGACGATTCCGCACTTATCAGGAAAATCCTGATCCAGCTGCTCAGCGAAAACGGCTTCATAATTGTGGGCGAGGCAGCAAACGGCGCCGAGGGTGTCGAGCTGTACAAGGACCTTGAGCCTGACTATGTGACGCTGGATATCACAATGCCTGTGATGGATGGCGTTGAGGCGCTGAAACAGATTAAGGGCTATGACCCCGAAGCAAAGGTTGCCATGGTTTCTGCCGCCGGTCAGAAGGACAAGCTGATGGATGCGCTGAAAAACGGCGCCGAGCTGTTCTTCACAAAGCCGTTTAATTCACAGGAGGTCATCACAGGACTAAAAAGCTTTTAATCTGAAATAACAAAAACCCTGGGTGGAAGAATTTCCATCCAGGGTTTTTCTATATTAAAGCTTATAGTGTTCCACGTCATAGAGCAGTTTTTCCCACGCGTCCTCATGGTTCACATAATATAACGGACAGCGTTTGCCGCCACAGTCATAATGACGCAGGATGTCCTTTGCCTCAAGGTGGTACTTGTCCGTCAGCCACACCAGCATGGCAATCAGGGAGTCATATGTTTCCTGCGTGAACGAGCCATCCTCCTCGATAAAACAGCACTCTATCGAGATAGAGTCCTTATTTCTGTTCACAACAGCATATGCCTCCTCCTCAAGCGGAATACACTGTATAATCTCGCCCTCATAGCCGATGATAAAATGCGCGCTCGCCGCGCGTTCATGCGTTTCGCCCAGGCTTTCAAAGTAGCTTCTGTTCTGCGCCGCCGATGTTTTCGGATTTGCCGTGTAATGGACAAAGATATTATTGACGCTGCCAAGCTTCGTTCCGGGGCGGTTATACTCGCTTATCGTAAGAAAATCCTCCACAATCTCAGGCTTTTTCGCATCACTGCTGTCGCCCACGACAGGAATGTCATCCAGGATGGAATGAAATGTCGTGTCGCCCTTGCCCTTCACATTTGCATTCGAGTAAAATATCTTTCCCATAGAAAACACAGTTACTGCCAATACCATAACCCATAAGGCAGCCAGACTACGGTAAATCGTTCTCTGCCTGCGCCTGACCTTCTGTCGCTTCAATCTCCGTATATTATCTGCCCTGTTGTACTGCCTCCCTGTTCGTATCGGTTCTATTGTCCTTGGGTTTCCTGTCCTTACCGTACCAGCCGGTCTCACCCGCCCTGCTGCCCTCGGATTCCCAGCCCTTACCGGCTCTGCAAGCCTTGGATTCCTCACCCTTACAGGCTCCGCTGCCCTTGGACTCCTTATCCTGATTGGCTCCACTGACCTTTGCCTTCCGGTATTTACTGCCCTCCTCTGCCTGTTCTGATTCCCCGATGGGCTGACCACCTGCCACAATTCCAATTCCCGACTCTGACGCGCTTGATTTCCCATAGTACTTCTCCTATAACATTATCTTTTGCACTTCCTATATATTAGACGCTAAAAGAGGACAAAAGGTTTCATTTTTCGCAAAATTTTATCTAAAAATATTATAAATCATCAAGCTCTATTTTTTCTCTAAAAATCATTAATTTTTTTATAATCTAACCGCATACCCCAGCCTGTTTATAAGCGCCATGTCTGTCCGGGCTGTGATTCCGGCAGTTGTGAGCATGTCGCCCGAAATCGCGGCATTCGCCCCGCTGCGGAAACACTTCTCCCCCTTGTCGCCCAGAAGCCCGCGTCCCCCGGCCAGACGGATAACCCCATCGGGTATCAGGAAACGGAAAATGGAAACGATACGGCAAAATTCATCATCTGACAGGATTTTGTTGTTTTCATACGGTGTCCCTTTTATCGGATTCAGCAGATTGACAGGAACCGACTTTACCCCCAACTCCCGCAACGCCAGCGCCATGTCGATTCGATTCCCCATCGTCTCGCCAAGTCCCATGATGCCTCCTGAGCAGACCTCCAGGCCGGCACGTTTCGCCGCTTTTATTGTTGCTATTTTTTCATCATAGGAATGTGTCGTGCAGACTTTTGGGAAAAATTCCCGCGATGCCTCAAGATTACAGTGTACCCTCGATGCGCCAGCCTGCTTTATTTTACGGAATTGCTGCTCGTCCAGAAGCCCAAACGATACACAGATTTGAATATCCACGTTCCTGCGGATTTCCCGGATGCTCTCACATGCCTGATCCACCTCCTGCGCGCTCAGGCTTCTCCCTGAAGTCACAACAGAATACCGCAGAACTCCCTGCTCCTTATTATGCCGTGCCCCCGCAAGCAGCTCCTCTGTCGGCAAAAGCGGGTAAGTTTCTTTACAGTCCGTATGGTAATGTGCACTCTGGGCGCAGTATTTACAATCCTCTGAGCATTTTCCACACTTGCCGTTTATGATTGTGCACATGTCAAAACGGTTTCCGCACATTTTTTCCCGGATTTCATTGGCAGCAGCCGCAAGCGCATCCAGCGGCTCCCCCGCCAGTGCAGCTGCCTCATCATATGATATATCTGCTCCTTCGTATATCTTTTGCTTTAATTCTTCTGTAAGACTCATACCCTGCCTCCCTATGTTAACTTATTTCTTCTTATAGGTTAACATTTGTACAGTAAGAAGTCAAGCCGCATTTCATCCATACTTCGGGCTCTTTATCCACTTACCTCCCAAAAACCGTGCCGAAAAGATAATGGCCCTGACTGTCCAGTCCGCGAACATGCCAATCCATACAGCCATCGGGCCAAAATGGTATACCCGCACAAGATAAATGCACAGCACAACCCGGCAGCACCACATGGTTACCGTGGAGACAATCATGGAAAACCGCACATCACCTGCCGCCCGCAGTCCATAGGATATAACAAAGGAGCCAACCCACACAAGCGGCTTGACAATCGTAATTGCCGTAAGCATCTCAAAGCACATCTGCGCCGCCTCCGGCTCCATGCCGGCAATCCACGTGACAGGCTTTGTGATGGCAAACACAAACAGGCAGGAGACAAGAATCCCCACCCATGCAACGCCTGACAGCTTTACAATATAATATTTTGCCTCCTCCTTCCTGCCAGCCCCGATACACTGTCCGACCACTGTCATCAGCCCAATTCCGATGCCGATGCCAAAAACGCCGTTCAGGGTTTCCAGTATGTTCGCCATCGCCTGTGCCGCTATCGCCACTGTTCCCATTGTCGAGACCGTCGACTGTATCGCAAGCTTCCCGAACTGAAACATGCCATTCTCGATACCGGACGGAATGCCTATTGCCATTATTTTCCATATCAGCGGCATATCCGGCCTGATACGAAAATAATCCCTGACCACGATGACCTGGCGCGGTTTCCTGAGATAATAGAATATCACAGCCGTGCAAAATACCCTTGATATCAGCGTCGCAAGCGCAGCCCCCGCCACACTCCATTGAAATCCATAGATAAATATGGCATTTCCCGCGATGTTGAGAACATTGGAGATAACGGACACCTTCATGGGAAACCGGGAATTTCCTCCCGCCCGGAAAAACGCGGCACCCACGCTGAAAAGCGCCAGAAACGGATAGGAAATCACGGTAATCAGAAAATACACAAGGCACCCGCTCATTACCTGTTCCTCGACTTCCCCGAATATCAGCCGGAGCAGCCTTTCCCGCCCTATCAGGCATATCAGCATAACGCCCACTGAAATCACGGTGACTGTGAGTACAACCTGCCTTGCCGCCTTGTTGGACTGTCTTGTATCACCGCTTCCCAGATACTGTGAACAGATGATTGCCGCGCCTGCCGCCATGGCAGAAAACACCTGGATGATCAGGTTGTTGAAGGAATCCACCAGTGATACCGCAGAAATGGCTTCGCTCCCGACTGTCGATACCATCGTGGTATCAACCATCCCCATAAAGGAATTCAGCAGCTGCTCCACGACAATCGGCACAAGCAGCAGGAATAGCGCCTTGTTGTCAAAGAGAATATTGTTCCAGTCTATTTTATTTTTATCATACAGTTTCATTTGTCCGACCTTCTATTTACAGATTCATCTCTTTTAGGACTTTCATGATTTCCATCGGCTTCTCCACAAACGTTTCCGCCCCATGTTCCACGAGGAATTCCCTGTCACGGAAACCCCAGAGCACACTGATACATGGAAGACCCGCGTTTTTTGCCGTTGCAAGGTCCACGTCCGAATCCCCGACATAGACTGTCTCCTCCCTTGTCTTCCCCAGCTCCTTCAGGGCAAGGTTCACGCTGTCCGGATAGGGCTTTCGCTGCAAATGCTCCCTGTCTCCGATTGCGACATCTACCTGTGGAAAATATTTGTTTGTCAAGTCCTGTACTGCCGAATCAATTTTGTTGGACACAATGGCAAGCGTGTAGCCGCTGTTTTTGAGCACATCCAGAAGTTCCGGTATTCCGTCATATGCCCTTGTCGCATCATTGCAGTGTTCCCCATAATACTGCTTGAACGCGTCAAACGCCCTGTCAAAATCCGGATTGTTTTCCCCATAAGGCACCGCGCGTACCATAAGCTTTTTCACACCATTTCCCACAAAACGCCTCACCTCGTCCAATGTGCGCCTTGGCATTCCGCAAAAATCCATTGCATGGTTGACGGCCTCCTTTAAGTCTTCCAGCGTATCCAGGAGTGTGCCATCCAGGTCAAAAACAACGGTTGTTATTTTCTTATTGGGCTGCCTTCCATGGTTCAGCTCTGCAAACACCCTGTTGTATGCCTCAAGATACGGAATGCCGTTCTCCTTGCAGACTGCCGCCAGACAATCATATTCGGGATAAGTCCGTCCGCCGCACGCCTTCACTTCAAGCTTTCCCAGGCTGGTAGCCGCCACACGTTTTTCCCTGCTTAACACCGTGCGCTCCATCTCCACACGCCTGATGCCTATTGTGGTCGTCTCATCAAAGATAATTCGTTCAAGTGCAGAAATGTTCTCCTTGTCACAAATGACATTCAGCTGGTATGCCGGCCGGTTCTTTTTCATGTAGACAGGCGTGTAAAACACATCCCTTGCCCCGGCATCAAAAAGCCGTTCCGTCAGATAGCCAAATGCCTCGCCTGAACAGTCGTCAATGTTGGATTCCAGTTTGTATATGACATCCTTTTCCTGCGACAGCTCCTCAAGAACCATGGCTCTTAACAGGCTTGCCTTCTCATAATTCCGCTTTCCGGCGCCAATGCCCAGTGCAGCAACCTTAAATTTCTGCGGCAGGCTGTCCCTTGTCCTGGCAGCCGCAGCGATTGCAGCCCCTGTCGGTGTCACAAACTCGCCCTGCTGCTCCATAAAGTGCATGGGGAGTCCATATGCTTCCACAATATTTGCCGTTGCAGGAACCGGAACCGGAAGAATGCCATGCTGGCAGCGCACACTGCCATGTCCCTCATACAATTCCGATACCACGACATCCGTTATCTGGTATTTTTCCCTGACTGCATCCATGCATACGGCAGCAGACAGAATGTCAACAATCGAATCCACTGCGCCGACCTCATGAAAATGCACTTCACTGACAGGTTTATTATGTGCCTTTGACTCTGCGTCAGCAAGTATCCCAAAGATGCGAAACGCCAGCTTCCTTGCCCCATCCGTAAGCTTTGCCCGATTTAAAATTTCTGTTATCTCAGCCATTCCCCTGTGCGCATGGTGATGGTGTTCGTGATGCGCATGATCATGGTTATGAACACCGTCATCCTCTGCATGACCATGATGATGACCTTGCGTATGCCCATGAAGATATGACATATCATGGTCATGATTTTCATGCGCCTTGTCGAGCACTACATCAAAATCACAGGCATCAATCCCGGCTTTCTGCACTCTTTTTATCGCAGTCTCAAATCCCGGAACAAGCGGCCGGATACTGTCCACCGCTTCATTAAGCAAATTCCTGTCCACACCCAGGTCCAGCAGCGCCGCAACCGCCATGTCACCGCTAATTCCTGCATAGCACTCCAGATACAATACTTTTTTCATAATAATCCTCCATTTTTGTCATCCCTATTTTCAGACTGCAAGCCTGTTAATCTGTGTCGCCATATATCCTGCGCCATAGCCATTGTCAATATTGACTACCGCAATCCCATTCGCACAGGAGTTAATCATTGTCAGGAGCGCAGACAATCCATGAAGGTTCGCGCCATAGCCCACGGACGTCGGGACTGCGATGACCGGGTTGCTGACAAGCCCGCCTATCACGCTTGCCAGCGCGCCCTCCATGCCCGCCACTGCCACCACGCAGTTTGCCTCCTGTATTGTCTGCGTATTTGCAAGCAGCCTGTGCAGACCGCTCACCCCCACGTCATAGATACGCTCCACATGTGCACCGAAGTATTCCGCCGTCTGCGCTGCCTCCTCCGCCACGGGAATATCCGCTGTTCCCGCCGTGCAGACCGCAATCTTTCCGACCCGGTTCGCTGCCTTTTGTGCCGCATTGTCCTCTATCTTCAAAATCCGCGACACACTGTCATACTGTACCTGTGCAAGCACCCTCCTCACAAGCTCGTACTGTTGCGCACTTGCCCTTGTTCCAAACACTTCCCCATTCTGCTCATACATTTTACAATAGATAGAAACCAGATATTCATCCGGTTTTCCCGCACAAAAAATAACCTCCGGAAATCCGGAACGAAGTTCCCTCTGCGTGTCAAGCTTTGCAAATCCCATTTCTTCATAACCCCTTTGTCCATATGGAAATGGGCGCAGATACTGTTCCGCCTCAGCTGCCGTCATAATGCCATCCTGTACTTTTTGTAATATACTCCTAATGTCTGTTTTATTATCCATGTCCTTCTGCATCCATATCCACCTTTCCAGCAGGAATGTCCTTCTCCCTGCTGACATATCTCCTTTAGACGCCCACATGCACTCAAGCAGGGAAGAGACATCTTCCCCTACTCGCCATGCGACCCATGCGCCGCCTTAGCGGCATATTTCATCTGCAAGGGTCTGCGATAAACAGGCGCAACCACAACTGTTGCGCCCTAAAATAGTCCTATCACTTATACTGGCTTATCTCGTAAAATGTCACCATCATAATCATCGTGTCGGCGCGTTTCCCGATTACCTTCACTGTCAGGCGGTACCATATGTCCTCTGTCAGTTCATACTCCATCGGTCCACAGAAGTCTCCCCTCACGATTTTGGCAAACGCTTCGCCGAGGAGTTCCCTTTCCGCCAGCACCCTTCTGTTATGCTCATCCTCGTTTACGCCAATGTCAAATACAATATCACTCTCATACTTCGTGTTGGTTCTGAGCAGCTCAAGCTTTTCATTCCGGTACTCGTATACGGCAATCGGCATCTCCATCATATCAAAAAGCCTGCTGACACTCGACCGGGTATTCCACAGCTCATTGACGATTGTCATGTTCTCGTCCGTGCTGCACTTTGCCCCCATTTCCTCTTCCCTGGCAATAAACTTCTCGTAATCGGAAATGGGCATTGGCTTCGCGTAATAAAACCCCTGTGCATACTCACAGCCTATGCATTTCAGAAAATCAACCTGTTCCGGTGTTTCCACGCCCTCCACAATCGACGGGAGGTGCAGCCACTTTGCCATGCGGATGACCGACGTCAGCACCTTTTCGCCCTTTCCGTTAAATTCCTGATCCTGCAAAAATTTCATGTCCACCTTCAGATAGTCCACTTCCATATCCTTCAGGACATTCAGCGACGAATAGCCGCTGCCGAAATCATCCATCATAATCTTGAATCCCAGCTGATGCAGGTTGCTCATGGTTTTCATAATCAGGTCCTGGTCTTCCATGAATGCACTCTCTGTCAGCTCCAGATTGAGGAGCTCCGCGGGTATCTGGTATTCCGTAATCAGTTTCTTGAAAATTTTAACCAGGTGCGGGTTATAGATATTGACCCTTGAAACATTCACGGAAATCGGATTCGGTTTCTTTCCCTCATCCAGCCATCTGCGCAAAAGGATGCAGACATGGCGCCACATATACTGGTCCAGCCTTCCGATAATCCCGTTCCTCTCATACACCGGAATAAATTCTCCCGGGGATATCATCCCTTTATCCGGGTGATTCCAGCGCACCAGCGCTTCCGCACCGTAGGAACGGTCCGTCACAAGGTTTATCTTTGGCTGCAGATACACCTCAAACTGTTCCTCATCAATCGCCCTGTTGACTTCATTGATGATAAACTGCTCCTGGCGCATGTCATCTATCATGCTTTCATTATAATAGGCAATATTTTTGTCAAATTTTCCCTTGCAGCTCTTTGCCGCCAGAAAAGCCCTGTCATACATTTCTGACACATCCATATCATAGTCATTTATGACATACACACCGCAGGAAACCTTGATGTTATAATCCTTATTTACTTTCTTCATGTTTATCTGAAGCGCATTTATCAACAGTTCAAAATTTTCTTCCTTATATGGCATGCATACTGCAAAGATATCATTTTCCAACCGCCCATACACAAATTTTTCAAACACGGTTGAGACCCTGCGCAGCTCAGAGGCAATGCTTTGCAGCACCTTGTCCCCTTCCTTTATCCCGTAGAAATTGTTTATCATTTTAAAACGGTCAATGTCAAACCGCGCAAACGCAAATGTTTCGTCCGGTTCGTCCGCCAGCAGCGTCCGCACCTCGCGGTAAAATTTAAATTTCGTGTATAACCCGGTCACCGCATCCCGCTCTGCCATAATCATACGGCTCTTGTCAATGGCATTTTTAATACGGAACTGCAGAAGCACCGGATTGTAAGGCTTCATGACAAAATCCCACACACCCGCCTCAAGGCACTTCTGCTCGGAATGCCAGTCATCATTTGAGGTCGCCACAATCACCGGAATATTGTCATATTCCCGGTGTTTTCCAAACTCCTCCATAAACCGGAAGCCGTCCATGACTGGCATGATAAGGTCGAGCACAATCACTGCCACCTTGTCAACATTTGCCGCCAGGACATCCAATGCCTCCTGCCCGTTTGAAGCCTCAAGGACCTCATAGTCATCCGTAATTACATCTCTGAGCCTTCTTTTAATCACTTCCTCATCATCAACTAACAATATCGTGTTTTTGCTATACATCTATGTATCAGCTCCTTTATCACATCCAAAGCCATCTGGCGGATGTTTATGCAAAATATACACACCCTATTTATAATTTTACCGTTTTTCGCATCAATTTGTCAATGTATTCTGCTGATAATATTTTATTCGTTATTCACTAAATTTCATTCCATCAATGCAATTATCATACAAAAACTGTTTGATTTCGGATTTATTACCAGTCTCATAATAGGATACCAGCAATTCATAAAAATTTTTTATATCCCTTTGTACGACCGATATAATTCCCTGTCCGTTTTCAATCATTATCTTATTTCCTATAAGCATTGCGATTCTCTTATTTCCGTCATAAAATAACTGTGCCCTCATTAAATATAACACCATGTCCAGTGCCTTATCCAACGAAGACGTTTTGCTTTTTACGATCTCAATTATATCACAGCCAGCTTTTTTCTCATCTGGCAGTTCAGGTATCCAGTCCGTTCCCCCTATTCTTACCTCATCGCGCCGAAATGCCCCCGCATTTATTATCGTAAATTTTCCCAGCAGCATATGAACGTTCTTAATAAATCTTATATTAATCTCTTCGTTAATATTTTCAAGCAAAAACTGCCATGCATGTTTTAAGTCATTTACTGCATTAATATCTTCTATTGTATATCCAGATACCGACATTCCATTATAGATTGCCTGTGTATCCGGATATGTTACCCCAATTCCTTCAAGGTTGGCGCTTTTCCATATATAATCTACTATGTTCCGCTTTGCCAGAAAAATATTTTGTTCCTGAGTCATGTTATATTTTGCTTCCATTGTAAACACAGACGCCTCCAGTCATATTATCAATTTTGTCTTAATCGCATTATTTTTCTTATCATTCCTCATTTTGTGATACCAATTTAATAAATTCATCTGGCAATAATGCCTTAACCTTGGATTTCTCATAGTCCCTGATATTCCTTGTTACAATATTGTCCATTTGGTTGCGTTTCGCACAGCAGGAAATTACTGCATCTTCATAGTCTTTCACGTCTGACACCAATGCATCCTGGCAGTCTTTTGCTGTAACATCTAATATACCGAACAGTTGATAAAGCTTTGACATCGTATTTTTAGACTGTTCTGTATTGTGCAAGTGCTTCCTTACCAGATAATAAATATCTGTAGCTGAGCTGGCTGTAATATACATATCTTCTATTTGATTTGCAGCCAGCAGAAATATTTGCTCTGCTGATTCCCTGAAAGGTTCCCTTCCTGTCAACGCATCAATTATTATGTTTGTGTCTACAAGTATTCTCATTACTTAGTATTCAGCCTTTCCGCTTTCGCATCTTCCAGACTGGCGTCTTCAGGTAACATCCCAAATAGAGATTTCGCCGTATCCACCCTGTTTTGGTTAGGATTCGTCAGTTTGGCAATTATTTTACCATTTTTTGTAATCAAAATATCCTCTTTAGCTGAAAGCAATAGATATTTTCCCAAATTCTGTTTTAATTCTGTTGCTGTTATAGACATCCAATCATCTCCTTCGCACTATTATTATATATTATTCGTGCGATTCTGTAAAGCTATTCGTATGACTCAAAAGATTATTGAATGCAAAAGATAATCTCATCAATTTTTTATTGTCTGAAAGATGTATATGGTGCATGTTAAAAAACTGGTTAATAAGTATTCACTTATTAACCAGTTTTTCAGATTCAGCCAAATTGATAAACGGCTGTGTTCATTTATTGAACATCTAAAGAATAAACCGTTTTTGAGTCTTTCGTATTATGTGACTTGACTCCATAGATTTTTCCATCCTTTGTTGCCACATATTCAACGCTTACTGTCTGTTTTTTGTTTGAACCATCCTTCAGCGTTACTGTGACCTTAACCTTTTGCACTTCATTCGGCAAAACCATACCACCAGCCGCAATTATGTCCGCAGAAGTACGATTCGTTGTTGTCCATTTCGGAACAAGCCAAAATGTTCCTGTATCCGGGTTGTTCTGGTAACCAATGTCTTTTCCACCGCTTATCTCAACATTATATGAGAGTGCCGGGCGCAGTCTGCCGTCGCCCTCATATTCAACATAAGGCTGGAAATCCACCACGTCAATCTGATTTGCGCTAAACTTCGTAACCTTTGGAAGTACATAGACTCCATAGACTGCACCTACACCGCTTCCGTCCTGCGCTTCCGCTATGACGTAAGCCCGAGGAAGCTGTCCTGTCGTGAGGGCATCTGATGCAATTCCTTCAACCACACCTGTATTTTCATTGACCTTAATGTAATTCTGGCTGCTGCCTTCCATTACACGCCATTTCACCTTCTGGTTTGCAGCCTTTCCAAAATTATTGCTGACCTTTGCTGAAAGTGTAATCTTTGAGCCAACGGATACAATGCCTTCATTGGCGTTCTTCGGTACAATGGTAACCCTTGACATCGGAACGCTTACTACGACATTACATTTTGCCTTTTTGTTGCTTCCGTCTGTTGCTGCACATGTGATTGTCGCCTTTCCGTTTGCGCGTGCATAAATCCAGCCCTCAGAATCTACTGATACGACTCCCGGCGCACTGCTTGTGTATTCCACAGACTTACTGTCGCCGCCTGTTACCTTTGTTTCAAGCTTCATATAGCTTGGTGCATCATAGTAGCCGGATGTCGAAAACAGACTTGCTGTTTTCGGTAATTCAATGTTGGTAATCGGATTTGTCGTTACCTCAAACTGGATACTTGCCGTCTTGGCTTTTTCCTCCGGAACATCCTTCTCTGTCGCTGTTACTTCAAACTTTCCGCTTGCACCAGCCTTGACAGATACTTTTCCGCTTGTACTGACAGTTACAGTACCGCTTGCAGAACCTACCGGCTTAACATCCCACAGCAACTTCTTGCTTGATACATTTGATGGTGATATCGTTGCCTTAATCGTTGCGCTCTTACCTACCGCAATCTTGTCAGGTCCATTCAATACAATCTTATCTGCCAGCTGTCTGACAGTAACGGTACAGCTTGCTGCCTTTTTGCTTCCGTCATTTGCAGTTGCCTTGATAGTGGCTTTACCGGGTCTCCATGCAGTTACGTTTCCGTTCGAATCTACCGTTGCCACATTCTTATTGTTGCTGCTCCATACAACATCTGTAATGCTTCCGCCCTCTACTGTAATATTACTATTGTTTTCTCCTGCAAGGTTCACGGAATCATCTGTACAGATTGTAAACTTAGAAGTACCAAACTTAACCTTTGTTATCTTAACCGCATCAAGAATCTTAATTGTGACCTTACTTGTTACCTCTCCTGCCTTTGCCTGGATAACACATTCGCCTGCTGGTGTGCCCTTTGCTACAGCCACCTTGCCATTCTTTACTGTAACATTGCTGCCACCACTTACTACACTCCATTCAACCTTGTTTCCAGTCCCAAATTTCGCATAGGAAGGCACTACTGTTGCAGTTAATGCAAGGTTCTTTCCAGCCGCGATCTGGTTCACAGAATCCGCAGAGGAGATGATTACTTCACGCGGAGCCGGCTCAAACTTATATTTCTTTGAAGCCACCTTGCTTGCTTTTCCTGTTATGCGGTTCACAGCAATCACGTTCAACGTAACCTGCTTTGCACCGCCTACTACTGCCTTACCACCCGAAAGCAGCTGGCCATTTGTTACAATACCATTTTTATAGGCAGGCTTTTTGCCGTTTATGGAATAAAATAACTGTACATTACGAGCACTGCATGTAACAGGAATTTCTACCCACTCTTCTGTAAATGTAGTAGTATTGTTGTCTACGATCTCCGGTGTTGCAGGAACCGCATCCGCAGCCTGCACTTTAATGTTAAATACCTTCGGTAAATATGTCGTACCGGAACCTACCTGCGGGGAAGATGCCTTGATTACATTCTTCTGCATAACAGAGAACAATGCATCCACTTTTGCCTTCCCACTCTTTCCCTTAAGGGCTGACACCTTATCAGCACCGGATAAAATAACTGCTGCCGTACCTACCGCAACCGGACAAGCCATACTTGTACCATCCATAAATGTATAGGACTGGTCAGAGTTGCTGACTGTAGAGAAAATGTCTACGCCAGGGAATGCCAGGTCAACCTTGTTGCCATAGTTTGTAAAGCCTGCCTTGCTTCCGTCCGGATTCAGTGCGGCTACAGAACATACATTGTTATATGATGCCGGATATTCATATCCGTTTGTCGATTCATTTCCGGCAGCCGCAAATATCGCAACACCACTCTCGTATGCGCTCTTTATCGTGTCTTCCTCGAGCTTGCTGTAATATCCGCTTCCCAAACTCATATTGACAACATCCACACCGTCTGCTTTCGCCTTCAGGATAGCCCTTAAGATGTACTCATCCATCATATATCCGTCAGCATCCATGACACTGTAAGCATAAATCTGCGCATCAGGAGCGATACCGGCTCCTCCCTTTCCATTGTTGTCGACCGCTGCAGCGATACCGGCAACATGCGTACCATGTTCAGCCGGATCCGATGTCGTCGCTGTTGCGCTGGAAGTCACCATTGAAACATTCTGTTTTACGTTGTCTGCCAGATCTTCATGTGTGCTCCGTACACCAGTATCAATAATACCAATCTTGACTCCGGCTCCTTTATAGCCTTTATCCCACACATACATATCACCTACATACTCGTGTGCCCACTGGTAATAATCACTGTACTCCTGCAATGCCGGATCATTATATTCCTCAAAGAGCCTATAGTAGTAATTTGGCCATACAGCCGGCAAGTTATAAGCTCTGCTTGATGCTGCCTTCACTGCCTGCCCTACTGTGCGTTTTTCTCCAAGCCTGATTACGGCAACGCCCTCTCCAAAGCTTTTTAACTCTCCGCCAAAGCCCTCTGCAACAGCCTCGGCTTCCTCAAGGCTGTCTGCTATGTATATTACCTCACCCTTTGCATACGCATCCGAATTTCCGTCGTCGTCCGCAAGCGCCACAATCTCATCCGCATAGTCTGCAAGCACTAATTTATCTTCTAACTGCCGGGCTGAGAGCTTATAGCTTTCCGGAAGTCCCGGAAACAGTTCCTCTGTCTCTTCTTCCGTCGTTGTCTCTTCCTCTGTTGTTGTCTCTTCCTCCGTAGTCGTCTCTTCTTCCGTCGTTGTCTCTTCCTCTGTCGTTATCTCCTCTGCTGTCGTTCCTTCTGTCGCTGGTTCACTCTCTGACGAGGTACTCTCCTCTGTCTCAGCCGGAGAGGATGTCTCTGCTGTTCCAGCCTCTGTTGAAGATTCCTCAACAGCTGTCGTCTCAGTTGCCGGCTGTTCCTCTGTCTCTGCTGCTTCGGTGGTCGGCTGTTCCTCTGTCACGGCAGAGCTTTCTACAGCCGCTTCTTCTGTCTCCACAACAGTCTGTGCCACATTTGCTGCGTCTGATTCTGCCGCTCCCTCCTCAGGCTCACTGTCATTATCTGCCGGCTCGTCTGCACTTGTCTCTGTCTCAAGCCCAGCCTCAATGCCTTCGTTATTCGATTCTGCCAGAACTGTCATTCCTGTCGAATTCAGAAGCATTGATGCCGCCAGCACGGCAGAAAAAATCCTTGCTTTTTTCAGTTTCATTGATACTTTCTCCTTTTTACTCAGTTCCTACATTGTTCCAACACCATTACTTGCCAATATCAGTCTCAATTGTAAATTCTTTCAACTGATGGGAATTTGTGTTTACTGTCAGTGTCGGATACCCATTGATGTCTTCCAGTTCCTTTAGCTCCTCAAGAGCCTTGTCTGTCGTAAACACTGCCACACCTTCCGAAAATGATGATAACTCTATTCCGTAGAGCTCCGCTATCCTTTCAGCCTCTTCCTGATTCTCTGCCAAAGCGATTAGCTCCAGTTCCTTCTTTCCTTCCTCGGTGGCGTCCTCGCTCTCAGAAAATTGCGGCATTAGCTCATGAACAGAATTTTCATCCACTTCCCGGCTGCCATTGCATGCAACCAGCAGACTGCCTGCCAGCCCAATACATACCGTTCCAAATAATAGTGCACCCATTCTGCCCAATCCTTCACCTCCCTTCCTTAATAGCAAACCTGAAATCATTACCCCTAAACTATTCCTTAGCAAATTTTGAAATACTATCCAGTGAGCCGCAGGTCAGCAAAAAATATAACCTCTCCTGCCGCTGTATTGCTAAAAAAATAGTAAATCAAAATATACAGGCTTTTCACCTATATATTAACACCTAATATTATAAACTTTTTTTTACATTTTTCAATAGAAAATGGTAATTTATTTCAGACTAAATTTATTTTTTTCAGGTAAAATTTCACAAACTATAAATTTACTTTTTCACTATAATACCTAAAGACTATGTATTTGTCAGTCGGCTCATGCGTTTCTTTGCCCATATGCGCAAAAGCGGGCAGGAATTCTCCCGCCCGCTTTAAAAATTATTCTACAGAAACCACTTTATAGTCCTGTTCCTCAACTATGTTTTTCAGAACCTCGTCGTCGACCTGCGCATTCAGTGTGACTACCGCGGTTCCTGCCTCATGGCTTACGACCGCCTCCGTCACCTGTTCCAAAGCCTCAAGGCATTTCTTTACCCTTGCCTCGCAGTGTCCGCACATCATTCCCTCGATTTTCAATGTCTTTGTCATTTTGCTTTCTCCTTTACTTATTTTTTTATCATTTACAGCCTGTGCCCGCATGCCTGCTGTTGCTTTCCGGTCATGCCGCGTGCTGTATATGTCAGCCAGATTCAGCCGCAGTGCGTTCGTCACCACACAGAAGCTCGAAAGGCTCATCGCCGCGGCGCCAAACATGGGGTTGAGCTGCCACCCGAGCAGCTCAATCCACACGCCTGCCGCCAGCGGGATTCCTATAACATTATAGAAAAACGCCCAGAAAAGATTTTCATGGATATTTGTCAGTGTCCGCCGGCTTAAGCGAATCGCCGCCGGCACATCCTTGAGGCGGCTTTTCATCAGCACCACATCTGCGGCGTCAATCGCGATATCCGTCCCCGCGCCGATTGCAATGCCAATGTCAGCCCTTGTCAGCGCCGGCGCATCATTGATGCCGTCACCTACCATCGCAGTCTTCCCTTTTTCCATCAGGCTCCGTATGACGCTTTCCTTTCCGTCAGGAAGGACGCCTGCTATCACCTCGTCCACGCCCGCCTGCCTGCCGATTGCGTTTGCAGTGCGCTCATTGTCGCCCGTCAGCATCACAACGTGGATTCCCATATTCTTTAGTTCCTCGACCGCCTGCCTGCTGTCCTCCTTGATGACATCTGCCACGGCAATCATCCCGACAAGCGTGTCACTTGCAAAAAACAGCGGTGTCTTTCCCTCCCCGGATAGTTCTTCCGATTTTTGCAGGAACTCCTGTGAAATTTCCATTCTCTCCCCGATAAATTTCGCATTTCCGCCGTAGAGCTGCCTGCCGTCTGCCACCGCTGTCAGCCCATTTCCAGGAAGCGCCTTGAAATCCTTCACGTCCGGTAATTTGTATGCCTTATCCGAAAAATAACCTTTTGCGTACTCGTTCACGGCGCGCGCAAGCGGGTGCTCGCTTTTCTGCTCCAGCGTGTACGCCATGGCGACCAGTTCGTCCACGGACACGCCTTTCGCCGGTATGATGTCTGTCACCTCCGGCGCGCCGCTTGTGATGGTTCCTGTTTTGTCCAGTGCCACAATCGAAACCTTTCCTGCCTCCTCGAGCGACACTGCGGTCTTGAACATGATGCCGTTCTTTGCCCCCATGCCGTTTCCAACCATAATCGCCACCGGAGTGGCAAGCCCCAGGGCACAGGGACAGCTGATGACAAGCACGGAAATTCCCCTTGCAAGGGCAAAACCCACTGTCTGTCCGGCTGCCAGCCATACGAGTATCGTGACAAACGCAATCGCGATGACTGCCGGGACAAACACCCCTGATACCCTATCTGCCACCTTCGCAATCGGCGCCTTTGTGGCTGCTGCATCACTCACCATCCGGATAATCTGTGATAATGTCGTATCTTCGCCTACCCGCACGGCCCTGCATTTTACAAAGCCTGACTGGTTGACCGTTGCCGCCGAAACCCTGTCCCCTGCCTGTTTATCCACCGGAATGCTCTCGCCGGTAAGCGCCGCCTCATTTACAGCGCTTGTGCCTTCCAGGACGATGCCGTCCACCGGAATGCTCTGCCCTGGTCTCACCACAAACACGTCCCCCACCGACACCTCTTCTATGGGAACCTCTTCCTCGCTGTCACCACGCACCAGTACTGCCGTCTTCGGGGATATTTTCATCAGCCCCTTCAGCGCGTCCGTCGTCCTTCCCTTTGAGTGCGCCTCCAGCATTTTTCCGACCGTAATCAGTGTCAGTATCATCGCCGCCGACTCAAAATAAAACTCATGCATATATTCCATGACTGCCATCCCGTCACCCCGCAGCTGTGCATCTGTCATGGCAAAAAGCGCATAAGCGCTGTAGACAAATGCCGCTGTCGAGCCAAGCGCCACAAGGGTATCCATGTTGGGTGCCCTATGCCAGAGGCTCTTAAAGCCGCTGATAAAAAATTTCTGGTTAATGACCATGACTGCCACAGTGAGCAGCAGCTGTATCAGCCCCATCGCGACATGATTGTTTTCCAGCACAGAGGGCACCGGAAAATTCCACATCATATGTCCCATCGAAAAGTACATCAGGACAACAAGAAAACCAGCCGAGTATAACAGCCTGCGCTTTAAAGCTGGTGTCTCCCTGTCTTTTAGCATTTCCTCCTGCTCCGCGTGCGCACTGCCCTTTGCATTTTCCGCGCCTTTGCGCGCAGCCCCGTAGCCTGCTTCCACAACTGCCCTGATAATCTCCTGCGGGTCAGCGCTTCCTTCTACTCCCATGGAATTTGTAAGAAGGCTGACCGAACACGCACTGACACCTGATACTTTTGAAACTGCTTTTTCCACCCTTGCGCTGCAGGCGGCACAGCTCATCCCCGTTACTGTGTACTGCTCCATCCCATCTTCTCCTTTTTATTCCTATTATGTCCCCAATTTTCAAACTTCTGTCACTTCATCAGCTTTTTCAGTGTATTGACAAGTTCATCCACCGTCTCCTCCTTGCCGTCCTTAATATCCTGTGTCACGCATGTCTTGATGTGGTTTGCCAGGAGCACCCTGTTAAAACTATTGAGCGCCGCATTTACTGCCGCAACCTGTACCAGAATATCCGTACAATACACATTCTTTTCCACCATTCCCTTGATGCCACGTATCTGCCCTTCAATGCGGCTGAGCCGGTTTATCATATCCTTATATTCTTTTTCCGAACGCTCCTTTGTCTCGTGCACATGGTTTTCACCCCCCATGTTCTCCTTCTCAACTTCTGTATTCAATTCTTTTCCCATACGAAACCTCCTTACCTCCTTTGGCGTATACTTTCTCCTTTTCCATCGGCACTTTATATACTATACCCCTGTACGGTAAATGTCAAGTCTTTTTTTGAATCGGACATCTCACACCTTCCAATGCCCGATTCAAATACTACCGCACAACGTTTTCCATCTCTTCCTTTGCACTTTTCAGGCATTCCATAAGCTTCGGCGAAAATTTTCCGCACTCACCGTTTATTATCATGTTAAACGCCTGCTCCTTTGTAAATGCCTTTTTATAACACCGTTCACTAATCAGCGCGTCATATACATCCGCAACTGAGACAATCTGCGCCGCTATCGGAATATCGTCCCCGACAAGCTTATCAGGATATCCCCTGCCGTCAAAACGCTCGTGGTGATGCCTGCATATCTCGCTTGCATAAGCCTTATAATTGTCATCCCACACCTCATTGATATGGTCCAGCACCTCACATCCCCTGACAGTATGGGACTTCATGCACTCAAATTCCTCATCCGTCAGCTTTCCTGGCTTTAGCAGGATATTGTCCGGTATTGCAATCTTTCCTATGTCATGCACCGCACTCGCAGATTCTATGATGCGCACCTCCTCGTCCGTAAGGTGGTATTCCGGATAGCGCTCCATCACTTCCCTCGCCAGAATCTGTGTATAGGATTTCACCCGCTTTACATGCTCCCCGCTCTCCAGATTCCTGCTCTCCACAACCTCCGCAAGGATATCCGTTATCTTTTCATTGCGCTTTATGAGCTCCTCCGCCTGCCTGCATATCATGTCATACTGGCGTTTCAGCGTCCTGGTCTGCGATGCGACCTGCTCTTCCAGGCAGTTCCTGTATGCAAACAGGTCTGCCACATTTTTCACGCGCTTCATGACAAGTGAGTTGTCGAACGGTTTCTTGATAAAGTCCGTCACCCCATAATCAAAACATCTGCGTTCCACATCCACTGCCTGCTCCCCGCTGATAACCAGCACCGGTATCTGCTTAAGATACCCTTTCTGTTCCATCAGCTTCATGACCGTATAGCCATCCATAACCGGCATAATCAGGTCAAGCAGCACCACGCAGATTTCATGCGCATGCTGCTCAATCATCTCGATTCCCCGCTTTCCATCCTCCGCCAGAAGAACCGGATATTCCTCCTTGAGAATCTCCGCGAGCATTTCACGGTTAAATTCCGCATCATCAATTATCAATACCTTTTTTCTCATTCCGTACCCTCTTATTATTTATCGTCACTATGCCTGAAACGTTTCCATACGCTCCAAAACAACTATGTCGACGAAATTATATCATATCCTATTAATCAAGTGCAACAAAAATACATTACTTTTCGTAACAGGCAAAATTTAATTATTTTTTGTATTTGAGATTGAATTCCGCAGGATAAAGTGCGATACTATATCGGTAGGAAACTTAAAATGAAAAAGGAGATGCAGCAATGAAAAACCTGACCATTCCAAAGGATTATCATTCGGCGCTAAATCTGCACGATACGCAGATTGCCATCAAAACAGTAAAGGACTTTTTCCAGAACCAGATATCACAGCACCTGAATCTTGCACGCGTGTCCGCACCACTTTTCGTCGACCCGCTGTCGGGCTTAAATGACAACTTAAACGGCGTGGAGCGCCCTGTCAGTTTTGATATCAGGGAACAGGACGGGCGCATCGCGGAGGTTGTCCAGTCGCTTGCCAAATGGAAGCGATATGCCCTGAAAAAGTATGGTTTTACAATCGGCGAAGGCATTTACACGGACATGAATGCAATCAGGCGCGATGAGGACACGGACAACATCCACTCTGTCTTTGTAGACCAGTGGGACTGGGAAAAAATCATCAATCGTGAGGACAGAACCCTCGACACCCTCAAAAACACTGTCAGGAATGTATACAAATGCCTTCAAAATACAGAGAAATACATGGCAATCCAGTACGATTACATAGATGAAATACTTCCTGATGACATTTACTTTGTCACCACAGAGGAATTAGCCGAAATTTTCCCTGACAACACGCCAAAAGAACGCGAATATTACATAGCAAAGGCAAAGGGTGCCGTCTGCATTATGAAAATCGGCGACAAGCTGGAAAATGGAAAACCGCATGACGGCCGTGCCCCGGACTATGATGACTGGGCGCTAAACGCGGACATTGTTGTCTATTATCCGGTTCTGGACATTGCGCTGGAGCTGTCAAGCATGGGCGTCCGCGTCGATAAAGACTCCCTGCTCTCGCAGCTGGAAAAAGCCGGCTGCCCCGAACGTGCCAAGCTTCCTTACCAGAAAGCAGTCATTGACGAGGCTCTTCCATTCACCATCGGAGGCGGCATCGGCCAGTCCCGTATCTGTATGTTCTTTCTCAGGAAGGCACATATCGGTGAAGTCCAGTCCTCACTCTGGCCTGACGATGTTGTCTCGGAGTGCCTGGCAAATGGCATACAGCTTTTATAGCCAGCTGAATCAGATAGGGGAAGCCCTTTTCCCTATCTGATTTCAGAACAGCCAGCCGTTTCCGGGCACGACAAAGTTATTTCTTAACAGTTCCTAAGCACAGCGCATTCCAGCTTCCCGACGGATATAAAATTGTGCCCTGTGGCATAGAAATCCGTCAGCTCTCCCGCCGGCTCAAACTTCTCATCGTCTGGCAGAAGCTCCCATTCCGTTTCGGAGACGGCCATCATTGTAAATGCATCCTTATAATACGGATATGTCGCCGGAACTGTCTCCATAATTCCCCTGCATTCCTCCAGTCCGCACTCCGGAAAGTTAATGTTCCAAACCTCGTGTGAAGCTGTCTTCCTGTCCATCAGGGTTCTCAATATCCTTTCAAGCCAGCAGTCGGCAAGCGCATAATCATCTCCCCCTGCCGAAACCGCTATCCCCTTTATTCCCTGGTATACCGCTTCCCTTGCCGCTGCCACTGTCCCTGAATACACCGTATCATATCCCATGTTGTATCCTTTGTTGATGCCCGAAATCACCACGTCCGGTCTCTCCTGAAGGATTGCATGCACCGCCGCCTTCACGCAGTCAGCCGGCATGCCGCTGCAGCTGTACGCAGCCTTTACGCCAACCGGAAATGGTACCTGCCTAACACGGAGTGCCTTTCCGACGGTTATACTGTGTGATACCGCGCTCCTCTGCCCGGACGGCGCCACAACATAAACCTCGTCTGATAATTTTACCACTATTTCCGCAAGCTTTCTGAGCCCTGACGCATCTATCCCATCATCATTTGTTATGAGTATCTTCAATTCCCGCCCTCCAAATCATTATCTATATATGAAACCGCCTTTTCAACTCCACACGCGAACGCCTGCCGCCGACAATGACCGTTCCAAGCAGCAGAATCACAGAAACATTCAGCGCAATTATGGACACGATTGGCTCTGTAATAATCTGGAATGCATTCATCACAACAGCCACGCCGCTGCAAATAACCATAAAAATCTGCAGCATCAGGTAACTCTGCCAGTTCTTGCGGTTTATGACCATAAGCGCCAGTATTCCCACATCAATCAGCAGTATTCCCGACGGCAGCACATAATTCACAGACCATCCGTCATAACCTACGAAAAAGTCAATTGCCACCAGCATAATCACCGCAATTACCGTAAGCACCACCGTCTTTGCGATATAGCCGCTCGTTCCCAGTATGGCATATTTGATGACTATATATCCGAAAAGAAGAACGAGCCCGCTGATGATGTACACCAGCGACTGTACCTCGGTAAGCATACATATATTGATGAGGATAATTTCTATTACAACTGCAAGAAACAGATATACCCGGGAAAAAAACACTAATTTTCTCGTTTTTACCCTGATATCGGGATACATATTTTCCATCTCTTCTGTCTCATCGAGCACTGTGTTGCACAGGGGGCAACGCTCCGTCTCATCAAGCACTTCTATATTACACTGTCTGCATTTACTCATAATTCACCCCGTTGCTTTCAATTTCCACATACACGCCATCCCCTGCAATCTTCCTGAAAAATCCACGCTGTATAGACGAGTCGGAAAGGTCATAACTAAAGCTAAACACCAATGTACTCCCATAGGAACAGATATTGCCCTTTATATGCTGTCCCTTGGACATGGCAAGGCACGAATGGAACATTTCCACATACGGCTTATAGGCATCCTCCACCGTGATATTCCCTATATTTGTAATGGTGGTGGTATTTGCAAGAGCCGACCGGGTATACACGACCCTCATGGCAATATTCTTAATCAGCAGCGGTGCAGCCCTCGCCACCAGTATTTTTTCATTGGAAACGTTATAAGAAAAAAGCCGCTCCAGATTTTCCTTATGAATCTGCTGTTTCAGACTGTCCTTTACAATTTCCAGCACCTCCTCAAAGGTGTATTCCTCCTTGACAGGATGAAACTCAGCTGACACCATGACAAAAAAGTTCTTAGTCGTGATGGAATTGAAATATGGACGGAGGTTGACAGGAACAGCAACCCTTATGGGTTTATCGGACGGCATGCCGTGCATACACTCCTTATAAACACTCCATACAAATACTGACACTAAGTATTCATTGATGCTTGCACCATAACGGCGGCACACTGCCTTTAACTCCGGTATCTGCATATAGCCGTGCATAATCCCGAACTCACCGGGACTCAGCCGCTCGCCTTTCACAAGATATGCCTTTTTTGTCTGATAGCCTTTCTCGGAGCTTTTCCGGTAATTTTTCAGGAAGCTGTCCTCCCTGTTTAACGATGTGCTGCTGGCAAGCGAATCCCCCTTTGTCCCTTTCAGTTCCGGATGCACCAGCCGCAGATACTGATATGTCAGTTCTTTTAAAAAATTAATCCCACCCATACCATCTGTCAGCACATGGAACACCTCCAGATTAATACGGTATCTATAGTATGTGACCCGGAACAAATAACTGTTATTCCGATTGGGATAAATATATCTGCATGGAAATGTTATCTCCTCCCGTACCTTCGGCGCCGGTTTCCCATTTTCCTCAAAATAATACCAGAAAACACCTTGTCTGAGCCTGAGATTGAAACCGTCAAACTTGGGCAGCACGATATCCAGTGCCTTCTGCAACAGTCCGGGGTCAACCAATTCCGCCAGGGTTACGCTGATGCGGTACACATTACTCATGCTCTCTCCGGCTATAACTGGAAAAAGATGGGCAGTGTTATCCAACTTATCCCATCTAATCTCCCTTGCCGTTCCTGCTGCCTGAAACAGCCTTGTCTTTTTTTCTTCTTTCCCCTTTATCGGAACAGAATCCGTTGTTCTTTTCTTCATAGACAGCCCCATTTCCTAATTTCTATCTCTAGTATACTCTTAAATGTGGCCTGTATCAAGGAAAAATAATTTAGTTGAATGCAGCTTTCCTCACACGTACGCGCACCGGCATGCCCACCGCAATACTAAGTATAATTTTTACAGCATCGCCTAAAAGAAATGGGAGCACGCCGGCCGCAAGCGCGGCGCCAAAGCTCATTTTTGCCTGAAAGGCAAGCCACGCTGTTCCAAAGGCATAGCACACTGCTGTTCCTGCCACCATACCGATAAAGCTTGGCACAGGTTTCCCATTCCACCTGTCGACAAACCAGCCGCAGATGACTGCCATAAAGACAAATCCAATCAGATACCCGCCCGTCGGTCCCAGAATCTTTGCCGGTCCACTTGTGAATGCAGAAAATACAGGCATTCCTACAAGTCCAAGCAAAAGGTACACACAATAGCTGATTGTTCCGCGCTTCATCCCAAGCAGATATACAGCGAAGTAAACCGCAAGATTAGTGAGGGAAATCGGCACCGGACTAAACGGCAGCGGCAGGGAAAGTGGTCCCGCTATACAGGTTAATGCCGCCATAAGTCCAATCATGGTAATTTCTTTCGTCTTCATATTCATGTATCCTTCCTCCGATTTTAAATGTCAACCTTGTTTCTATTATTAGTTTACAATTATTCCAGCCAGATGTCAACAAAAAAAACTCTCCCCTATAAGTATAAGGTAGAGTTTTTCATGAATATCATGGAGATAGCGAGACTCGAACTCGTGACCTATACGTTGCGAACGTATCGCTCTCCCAGCTGAGCTATATCCCCATATATAGAATTATAACACAGATAAGGCAGAATGCAAGTATAAAATTGTAACAGTTCAGCTTTCGGCTTCCTGTTATGTATTTTCAACTGTATTTTCTGCAAGCGCTGTGATATACTTTTAGTAAGGAATTGTCCAAAAATACGCGGGAGGTTTTCTAAATGCACACAATCATAAACATTCTGGAACTGCTACTTACTAATATTGTCGAAATCTGTACGATACTCCTGGAGCTTTTCGGCGTTGCCATCCTCGTCTCCACGGCAGTAAAATGCTTCTGGTACTGGATTAAGCGGGATTCCAAGATTCGACTGGAGCTTGCACAGGGTATCGCCTTGTCACTCGAATTCAAAATGGGCAGCGAGGTCCTGCGTACCGTTGTCGTACGTGAATGGGGGGAGCTTGGCATCCTGGGCGTGATTATCCTGCTGCGCAGCATCCTCACGTTCCTGATACACTGGGAAATCAAGCACGAGGAAAAGGCTCTCGCCATGGATGACAAGAACAACCACTAAGCGTTACTGTTCACGCCCTATTCGATTTTGGTACAATTTTGTCTGTTGAAGGCATAAACAGCAACAAATTTTGCACACAAATTGATAAAGGGCATCAATTTGGCGCGTGATTGCCACTACTTTTGCGAACTCATGAACAGTAACCACTAAGAAACCTTGCAGCAGGATACCGGAGACTACTGCTTCCCATACCAGTATTTATGTGTTATACTTTATATATTCCATATTTGAACAAAGGAGGTCTTTCTTATGACGATTGGCAATATTCCGGGATATTCCCCCGGCTACTCTCCCTATACAAATACTACAGCTCCTGTCGCCGCCAATACCGTTAACCCGCTCGACAAACCGGAAGAAAAGTCCGCAAACCCGGACGATACCAAAAAAGCCGGACGCCGTTCCGCACCATCCGAGTGTGAGACATGTGCCAACAGGAAATATCAGGACGGCTCCGACGAGGGCAATGTTTCCTTCAAGGCAGCTGCCCATATCTCCCCGGAAGCGGCAGGGGCGCGGGTTCGTGCACACGAAGGGGAACACGTATCAAACGCATACAAAAAGGCAGCGCAGAAAAACGGCAAAGTGTTAAATGCTTCCGTGACAATCCATACCTCCATCTGTCCGGAATGCGGGCGTACTTATGTGTCTGGCGGTGTCACCAACACCAGGATTAAATACTCCAACGAGGACAATCCATACACCAAGAACCAGAAGCAGCTTGACGCGGCGCAGTACAAAGGCGCCAATATCGACTATGCCGCATAAAGGCGGATTCCATTATCTTGAAACATTAAAAAATACCATTGCCACTCTTACAGAAAATGACAATGGTATTTTTATGGATGACAGATTTACATTCCAGCCTGGGCTGCAACCTCTGCTGCGAAATCGTCAACCTTCTTCTCGATTCCCTCGCCTGTCTCAAAACGGACAAATCGCTTAATCCTGATGTCTGATCCGTTTTCCTTGCCGACCGAATCAATATACTGCTGAACAGTCTGCTTTCCGTCCTCTGCCTTTACATATACCTGTTCAAGCAGGCAAACTTCCTTAAGCTCCTTGTTGAGGCGTCCATTCACAGCGCCTTCGATAACCTTGTCTGGCTTTCCAGCCATCTTAGGATCGTTCTTAATCTGCTCGGTAATAATTTCCTTCTCGTGCGCCTTGTATTCTTCCGAGACTTCATCTGAGGAAACATACTTCGGATAAAGTGCTGCAACCTGCATCGCAAGGTTTGTAAGCGCCTCTTTCACCGCATCATTCACAACTAATGTCTCAGCCTCCACAATAACGCCAATCTTTCCGCCGCCATGTGTATATGTCACGACACAGCCGTTCTCCGCAACCACTTTCTCAAATCTCCTGATTGTCAGGTTCTCACCGATTACGGCAATCTTTTCAACCAAAGCATCCTTGACTGTCTTTGAAGCATCCTCATTCCATGCCTCTGCAAGGAACGCGTCAATATCTGCTGCCGATGTCGAGAGCGCCTGCTTTGCAACTGCCGCAACATAATCCTGGAACTGCTCATTCTTTGCAACAAAGTCCGTCTCGGAGTTCACCTCCACTACTGCCGCTGCCTTGTCACCGTCTGTCACAACCTTGCAGAGACCTTCTGCCGCGATGCGTCCCGCCTTCTTCTCTGCCTTAGCCTGTCCGTTCTTTCTCAAATATTCAACAGCTTCATCCATATTTCCATCTGTCTCATTCAGTGCCTTCTTACAGTCCATCATTCCGGCACCGGTCATTTCTCTCAACTCTTTTACCATTGCTGCTGTAATAGCCATTTTATATTCCTCCTGATTTCCTATCTATTATTCTGCCACGGCTTCTTCCGCAACTGCATCTTCCGGCGCTTCGTCTGTCATTATTTCGCCCTGATTTGCCTCGATAACCGCATCAGCCATCGCAGATACGATTAACTTAACCGCCCTGATAGCATCATCATTACCCGGAATTACATAATCAAGTTCTTCAGGATCGCAGTTTGTGTCAGCGATACCGATAAGGGGAATGCCAAGTGTATGCGCTTCCTGTACGCAGATTCTCTCCTTCTTCGGGTCTACTACAAAAATAGCATCAGGAATCTTTGTCATGTTCTTGATACCGCCAAGGTTTTTCTCAAGCTTTTCCCATTCCTTCTTAATCTTGATAACTTCCTTCTTTGGAAGAACATCAAATGTTCCATCCTCTGCCATTGTCTCGATTGCTTTGAGCCTTGCAATTCTGCTTCTGATTGTCTTGAAGTTTGTGAGCATGCCACCCAGCCATCTCTCATTTACATAGAACATGCCGCAGCGCTCTGCCTCTGTGCGGACAGCATCCTGCGCCTGCTTCTTTGTGCCGACAAAAAGAACCGTGCCGCCCTGTGCCGCAATGTCGGCAACTGCCTTGTATGCCTCATCGACCTTTCCAACGGACTTCTGCAAGTCGATAATATAAATACCATTTCTCTCCGTGAAGATATAAGGAGCCATCTTGGGGTTCCATCTTCTTGTCTGATGTCCGAAATGAACACCTGCCTCCAACAACTGTTTCATTGAAATAACGCTCATTTTTTCCTCCATTTTCTGCGGAATTACCGCGCTTCCGCCTGCTTCACCTCTACGGGCTACCGAATCCTGCCGGCACACTTTTGTGCACCGTTCAGACACCGTGTGTGTCTGTATGCATATGGCATGGACCATAAATCGACAGGCGTGAATACTGTTATACTGTTACTGCCATGGCTGCAATACCCGAATACAGCCACAACATCAATAATATAACACAAAAAGACCTCCTGTGCAAGAGGTCTTTCAATTTTTCCCAGTATTATTTGGTAGTAAGCTTTTCTGCGATTTCCTGCCAGCTGTCTGACGCATTAATGTTCTTCGTACCCGTACTAAGTTTCTTGTCATATCCATGCTGCATCAGAAATGCATCATACTCGTCCGCATTCTCAATCAGTCCTGCATTGTATAGCTTTCTTGATATGGTTCCTGAGTCGTCCCCCCTTGAAATTGTTATCTGAATCCCATTTTCCGGAGTACCCTCCTCACCGTCCGGTGTCACTACAGCCGCTGTACCTGACGGTGCTTCCTCCCCATTGCCTTCCCCAGCAGGCTGTGTAGCCGCCACTTCCCCACCTGATGTATTCTCTGCCGGGGTCTCTGGTACATCTGACTGTTCATTATCCATCGCCTCGTCCAGCACGGACTGAATCTCGGACTCTTTCTCCTCATTCCTGGCAATAACCGGCTGTGTCGTTTCCTCAGGTACTGATGACGCATCGTTTTCTTCACTCGTCTCTGTCCCATCCACAAGCCTGCTTTCTTCACCAATGCCATATTCCTTCAGCACTGCTACTCTTGCGTCTGCCACAGCCTGTCTGTTATAAGCGCCCATGACCGCCGCAGTCATAATGACACCAATCCCAAGCCCCCTTATCATATATTTAAACTTCATCTATACAGCCCCCTTGAACAGATTAATCACAAGCTTCACCTCGCCGACACCCAGCCCGAGCTCCTTTGCAATATCCACATTCGAAAATCCTTCTTTATGGAGCCGGAGTATCCTGTCATTATTATTTTCCCTCAAATCACTGGCAGGCGACTGTCCGACAAATGTCTCCTGCTGCCGCCTGATATTTGCCGTGTCCTCGAACACAGCCGGCTGCACCTCTTTCTTCACCGGTCTCTCAATGTGTGGTGCCTGTTCCGCAAAAGAATAGACTTCGACTGGTCTGATATCTGCCGGTTTCACATCAACAACCGTCATATCCTCCGGTCTTGAACCGAGCGTCTGCAGTTCGGCCGCACTGACGGGTTCCATACTGGTATTTTCGGGTATGGGCTTCATGTCACTTGAAGTAACAATATCCGCCGGCACAATTTCCACACTTTTCACAACCAGCGGGCTTAACTCAGCAGGCGCACCTGCCTCCATATCCGGCTCCTGGTTAACCGCAAGCGCACGCATATCCGCAGGACGGTAATCCGGACGGTTTTCCGTGCGAAAATCGGCAAAAAAATCCATGGTGCGCATATCAACCTGGCGGTGCATTGGCATATCCTGCTGCATTGGCAGAATCAGCCTTGCCATCTGGCGGCGGGCATATTCCTTTTCCTGTGCCTCCTTATCCCATGCATGCTCCGCAGTCTTATTTCTATTTACCGAATCTAATTTTTCCCTTTCTTTAGCCTCGGCATCCTCCTTTGCCTTGGCTGCCAGGGCAATCGCTGCCGCATTGGCTGCCTCCTCAGCCTCCTTCGCAGTCTTGTCCACATGCTTTACTGTCTCTTTAAGATTATTATGCTTGTCATTGAGCATATCATACAAAAACATTACTTCCTGATGGGATTTATTGATATCGGCAAGCACGGTTTCCGAATACTCGCTAATCGCCATTATCTTTTCATTCGAAATCCGCTCTGACGCACGCTCTGTCTTCTCTACCGCATATTCCAGCGTCTCATCCACAACCTCCGAGACGCGCTCCTTGGCATCCTCCATCTCTTTCTCGATAAAACTTCTGACCAGCTCTGCATCCACCTGCTGGCCGTCATCCTCTTTCTCAACTTTTCCCTTAATCAAAAAACTTCCTGCAAAAGCGCCTGCTCCAAATATGAGCAGCGCTACCTCTAACCAATTCATCCGCTACCAAACCTTTCCAATACGTAATCCTGTTTCCAATGCCACAAGACGATATTCCACGCTGCTTAAGGGATTCCTTTATCCGTAAAAAGTATGTTTATATCTTTATGTCGAAGCCTCCCTCGGACTTTGTGACGACCTTTCCGTCACTCTTTAGCTTCTTCCTGCGTTTTCCCCCATCGCCGGAATAGCCATTATGCCCTTTTTCCTTGGCATCAAAACGCTCCTCCTTAAACAGTGCCTCATCGGAATGCACTACCTGTTTTGCCCTTTGCTGTTCCTTTTTCTCCTCCTGAACCTGAATATTGCCCTGATCCACCATCCCCTTTTCTACCTGCTTTACCTGGTTGTGCAGGACATTGTCGGTCTGTTGTATGCTTCCGTTCAGTAATATTGGACTAATTGCCATCTATTATCCCTCCCTCTTGAAAGCTTATCCGCTTTATTTTAATACATTTTCTCCAAAAAGGCAATAGCCCCTACAAAGTTGTAGAGGCTATATCCGCACCTTTTTTTATTAAGGTACAAAATGTATACTCGCTTTTTATGTTCATCGAGGTTCCCAATATGCTCACCGACACCCCCTGGTACATGGTGCCGCGTACATTGATGCGCGCCTCGCCATGTACCTTTAGCATTTTGTCAAGCGTCTCGATTTCATTTAACTCTTCCTGAACCTTCGCCTGTGCATCAGCCAGCGTCATTTGCAGCATCCTGGCATTTTTTATCTGTTCAGGCGTAAGCCTTACGCCAGCTTTTAACTTTTTGGCTGTGTCTTCTACCACTTTCTTCATCTGTGGTATCGTCTTTGACTTCTCACCGACACTTTTTTGCAGTTCCGCAAGCCTTTTTTTGGCGCTCAGGTCGGTTCCGACCTCAATGATTGTAGCTGCCCCCATCGGCGATCCGACATTTCTTGCATTGACAGCATTCTTTGCAACAATGCGTCCTCCGGTAATCAGTCCCTTGCCTGCATCCGCATTGACAGTTGTCCCGGCTGACACCTTGGCATTTAATATCTGCTCTGCTTCCACATAGCCTTCCGCTTCCACTTCGGCAGCAGAGATAAATTTTGCAACAACGTTTCCGCCAGCCTTTAGTTTTCCCTTGTTCTGCCCATGCATGCCGCGGGCAATGATAATGTCTCCGCCGGCCTCTATTGTTGCCCCCTCCACGACACCGCTCACCATCACATTGCCATCTGTCTTAATGCTGAAGTTCTCACAGACATTCCCTTTTACTTCCACATTTCCATGATACTCTATGTTGCCGGTCGCAGTCCCTACATTTTCCACGCTGTATACATCCGTGACAAAAACCGTGCCATTTACCAGCGACGCATGACCGTCCACCATGCTCTTGAGCTGTAGCCTGTCCTCTGAAATCTCAAGATTCCTTCCATGGGAAAAGGTCATTTTGTGCACCTCTCGAGCCAGAAGGACATTGCCATATACATCGAATCCGTTCTCGCCCCTTTCCTCCGGAATAATCTCCGCAAGAACCTGTCCCTGCGTACACTGATGAAGCTTATTTAGCTTAAAGAAATCTACCGTCCCATCTTCCCTCAGCTCCGGACGCGAATTGTTGTTTGTGTCAAAATGGTACACAATGGACGCGTCACGTCCTGCTGTAGGCAGCTTCCCCCTTGCAACTACAATGTCCGTACAATATGGCCGCTGCTCGACTGCCATCTTTATCGCTTCTTCATCAATTCCCGCCTTTATCTTTGCCTTGTTTATAAGCTCCATGATATGAGCCTTACTTGTGGCCAGTCCTCCTGCGCTTGGCGGAAAAATCCTCAATATTGCCGTCATCTTGTCAGCCATCACCTGGATGTCACATTTCTCGTCCACTGGCGACAATTTCATTGGAGCCAAAAAAAGGACTGTCTCTTCCTCTTCCAGCGAGCAAAGGGCTGAATTCAGTGCCACAACATCATATGGTACACCAATGATATTAAGATACTCTTTTAATTCTGCCTGCCGTATTTTTTCACCGTCCCCAATCGGAGGGCAAAGCAGCAGGCTTACGCCTTTTTCGTCTATCTGTAACTGAAAATATCCATTCATATAAGTCTCCGTTCCTGCCCAGATTCATAAAACATGGGCACAAGTACTAATGTTCTTTACACAAATCTGTTTCCATGTCATGAATGTATAGTAAACGGCAAATGCTTTTGTCGTTTACTATACCTATTGCACCAATATTCCAATATAGCTGCCCATCTTTGTCTTCATTTTTTGCAATGCTTTTGTGTGCAGCTGAGAAATCCTTGATTCCGATACCTCCAGCACACGACTGATTTCTTTCAGCGTAAGTTCCTCATAATAATAAAGAAGGATTACTTTTTTTTCTTTCTCCGTCAAAAGTTCCAGTGCTTCCTGAAGCACTTCCTTCAACTCATTTTTTTCTATCACACCCTCTGGTGTGTCAAATCCCGAACTGATACTCTTGTCTGACGAAATATCATTTCCCTGTTCCACATATTCATTTAAGGATATCATATTGTCTGCCTTAACCTGCATCTGCCAATCCAGCAGTTCATCCTCGCTAATGCCCATATATGCAGCAATTTCAGCTTCTGTAGCAGGTTTTCCGTTGCGCCGCTCAAGCTCTTTCATCGCCGTATCAAGCTGCTTCTGACGCTGCCTTATGGTACGTGGTATCCAGTCCATCTTCCGGATCTGATCAAGGATAGCTCCACGGATACGCAGACTTGCATATGTCTCAAACTTAACTTCCTTGCTTGTGTCAAACTTATCAATGGCATCAATCAGACCGAATACCCCATAACTAACCAGATCCTCATACTCTACATTGTAACCCAGATACATGCTCAGTCGTCCCGCCACTACCTTTACCAACGGTGCATATTCCAAAATGAGCTTCTCCCTCAAATCTGAAGTTTTCAGTCTGGCATAGTCTTCCCAAAGTCTCTTACGTGCTGCATCGTTCATGTTATTCCCCCATTATACAACAGTCCAGATTCCCTGCTGTAAATCTGTCCGGACCGTTTTCCCGTTATACAATGTTGTCTGAGCTAATTATTTACATCTGAGCATCATCCTCATAGTTTTCCATTTCAGATGTGGTGTCTTCTGCCGCATAATCCGCAAGCTCCTCGTCAGAATATCCCTCCGAGTAATCATTTTCCGTATCCTCTGACATAAATCCGTCCGCGTCCACACCTTCCTCTGCATTATCCTGCCCATCGCCTTCAAATGCCACAACGCTCCCTGTTAAATCACCATTCTTTCTTGCTGCCTGAACCATTTTATCCAATTCATATGTAGGTATAATACGTGGCCTGATAGATGCATAGATATATCTTATTACATCACCGATGATATAAAATATCACCAGAACAATCAGAAGTCCCCATAACATTCTTGTCAGTTCAAATCCCCTTATATACATAATTATAGATGCTATCGCACCTGCCAGAAGCATGAAAAACGGTGTGATAAGACCTGTCTTATTTCCCATTATGTTATCCCCTTAATATCTTCCAACTCTTCCCAGTTCCATTCCCTATATTGTTTTCTCCGGCTTACCAGCTGAACGGATTACCAGATCACCCGTCTCAGGATAAAAAACAATAGTGCGACCATAATTAAGTCCTGTATCCTGGGCTTTCAAGGGAATCCCAAGTTCCCTTAATTTTCTCTTGCTTGCCTCTACATTTCTCTCTCCGACACGTACCATATCCGATTTGTTCTGAAAGGCAAACATCTGCGCCCCGCCTGCTATCTTTGCCTCAAGCCTTCCTTTTCTGCCTCCCATTGCCAGTATCTTTTTGACGAGATCCTCAATTCCCGTATCGGCAAATTTTGCCCTGTTTGAATTATTCTCTATCTGTCTGCTGTCCGGAAGCATGGCATGTGCCAACCCACCGACCTTTGCCACCGGATCCCTGATACATATCCCCACACAGGAACCAAGTCCCAGTGTTGTTATCCCCTCAGGGCTTTTGCACACGTTCAAGTCAGCCATCCCTACTTTAACTATATTCGCCATTGCTCACTATGCCCCTTCTCTAAAATTCGTACCGCGCATCTAAGAATGTGTACCGTTATATTGGCATTCCCAATGCTCCCAACATCTTTGAGTATGAGTCAAGATCCGGCATAAGGATAAAATAACCATTCAAATCCACATCATCCGTAAATACAGTCTGTATCAGAAGGATCTGATCGCCTATGATTCCAAACTCTATCGCCGGTACGCTTAAAATTGCATTCAACATATCAATATTTAAGTCCGGCACGGATGGAATCATCTTAAGATTCGTCATCTGAGCCAGAGAATTTAAATAAGCCCCTGTAATAATATTGCCAATCTCTTTCATCGCTGATATCTCTATCTCGCTAAAACCACTCTCTGATGGTGGCATTCCCATAAGCTTTGACACAAGCGATTTGCCAGCATTCTGTTCCAAAATGAACATAATACTGCCTGTAATATCCCCCTCTACTGCCAGATAGATACCCACAACAAGCTGCTCTTCTCCACCCATGACTACACCGACATCCTTGAAGTCAAGAAGCCTTACCTGTGGAACTTTCATATCCACCTTTGTCTGAAGCATCTGGGCAAGCGCTGTAGTCGCATTGCCTGCCCCGATGTTTCCCAGTTCCTTTAAGACATCATAATATTCCGTCGTAACTTTCTCGAAACTTATATTTTCCGCCATGATAAAACCTAAGCCTTTCCTTAATTCAAAAGTCACATTTTAATAGAGGTTATACGTCAACTATCTCCGAGAGTACTGATGTAATATCAAGTAGTGAAATCAGCTTTCCGTCCGCCTTGCCGACACCGGAAAGAAATCTCTCTTTTTCATCCTTTTCATACCCAATACGCTCAATATGCTCCTCGTCAAGCGTCACGACCTCTTTGACCTCATCAACCATCACACCAATTGATTCGTGCTGTTCGAGTGTAAGGATAATAATACGCGTCCGCTTTGTAACTTCATCTTCCGGAAGCCCCATCTTCAGCCTGAGACTGAGTGTCGGGATAACGACACCACGCACATTAATTACGCCCTTAATATAATCTGGTACCTTCGGAACCCTCGTAATCTTTGACATCCTTATAATATTAGATATGTACTTGATATCAATGCCATACTGCTCACCGCCGAGCTGTGTCACGATAAACTGTGTTGTATTGCGTTCCGTGGGACGATTGAGACTCGCATTCCGCTTCTGTTCGTCCATTACTTTTACTTCATCCATGTTCTATGCCCTGCCTTTCCTTTTTCATCCATACAAGTTAGGATTATATCAATGCATTGGTATCAAGAATCAGCGCCACTTCGCCATTGCCCAAAATGGTAGCACCGCTTATCATCTTTGGCACCTTGATATATTTGCCCATGGACTTGATAACCACTTCCTGCTGTCCGATAAGCTCATCCACAACCAAGCCTGCCAGCTTGTCACCCTTCTTAACAATAATAACTGTAAGGTTTTTATTGCTGTTTTCCTCTGCGGACGGGATATCAAGAACATTTCTCAATCGGATAATCGGAATAACCGTCCCACGGATATGGATTACTTCTTTTGCCTGCACCAGCTTGATATCCTCCGGCAAAACATCCTCTATAGTCTGAATCGACCCAAGCGCTATCGCATACTTTTCATCACCGACAACAACCATGAGCGCCTGTATAATCGCAAGTGTCAGAGGAAGTCTGATAATCCATGAAGAACCTTCCCCAAAATGATTCTTTACCTCGACCTCGCCGCTCAGCGACTCAATCTTTGACTTCACCACATCAAGACCCACGCCTCGACCTGACACGTCGGACACTTTTTTTGCGGTTGAAAAGCTTGGCAGGAACAGGAGGTCAATAATCTCTTTCTCTGTCATCGTCTCAGCCTGTTCCGGCGTTACAGTGCCTCGCTCAATCGCCTTGTTTCTGACAGCCTCCACATTGATTCCGCCACCGTCGTCCCGCACTGCAATCACGACATTGTTTCCATCCTGATAGGCGTCAAGAAAAATAGAACCAACTTCAGGCTTGCCGTTTGCAATCCTGACATCATTTGGCTCAAGACCGTGGTCTGCCGAATTTCTGAGCATATGCATCAGCGGATCGCCAATTTCATCAACAACAGTACGGTCAAGCTCTGTATCCTCACCTGTCATGTACAGCTCCATCTTTTTGCCAAGCTTCTTGGACAAATCCCGAATCATTCGCGGGAACTTTGCCACAACACTCTCGATTGGCACCATTCGCACCTTCATGACAGATTCATGAAGGTTTGTCGTTACACTCTCAAGATATTCTATCTGTTCATTTACGGAATTGTTATCCCCCTTGCCTTCTGCCGCCGTCGCTGAAATCAACGAATTCTTTGCAATAATAAGTTCACTGACCAGATTCATCAGGTTGTCAAGCTTCTCGATATCCACCCTGACAGTTCTGTTCACTACTGGCTTCGCCGACGCTGTTGGCTTTGTCGTTGATGCCGCAGGTTTTGCCGGTGCTACTGGTGCTGCCGCAGGAGCCGGCACTGCCGCCTTTACTTCCTCAGGAGCCTTTACCTCTACCTTTGCAGTTTCCGCTGCCTTTGCCGGTGCTGCCGCCATCTTATACTCTGCACAAAATGCTTCCTCTATCTCGGAGACACTCTTAACTGCATCCTTTATCTCATCAGCAGTGTTCCCTGATATGAAAATAAGGCTGAACGTAAGCTCAAACTTTTCATCTTCTATATCCTGTGCTGTCGGCGATGATACTATAATCTCACCGAGCTTCTCAAGGGCTTTGAATACAAGAAATGCCCTCGCTGCCTTGAGCACACATGCCTCCTCAACATAAACAGTCACACCGTATACCTTCAGTCCCTCGGTGTATGCCTTCTCTATCAGCATTTTCTCTGTGTCATTAATCTTAATATCCTGCCATCTTTCGCCTTTGCCGCCCGAACCATCCGCAGTGCTACTCTCTGCCTTTGGTGCTGCGGGTTCAGCAGCGGGAGCTGCAGGCGCGGCAGATGCGCTGTCGCCCACCTTCACTTCACCGTTATTCTTCAATATGCTGTTCAGCGCATCTATCAAATCCTGATTGTCATTTGTTCCTTCTTCCGTTGTCTGCTGAATATTGTTGACATACTCCTCCAGTGCATCCAGACTCTTAAAGAGTATGTCAATCATACCGGGCTGTACCTTAAACGTACCATTGCGGACTTCTGAAAACACATTCTCCATATCATGGGTAAGTGTCTGCATTCTCTTATATCCCATCGTTCCCGCCATGCCCTTCAGGGAATGAGCCGCCCTGAATATCTCATTGATTGTATCCATGTTTTCAGGATTCTGCTCCAGTTCCATAATCTGATCACTCAGATTTTGTAAATGCTCCTTTGATTCATCAAGGAAAATATCAAGATATTGACTAGTATCCATTTACCTGACCCCCACATTCATTATTATTTCCTGGGCCACGTCATCAAGTGCGACTACCTGATTGACCAATCCTGTCGCAGCGATTGCTTTGGGCATGCCGTACACAGTCGAAGATGCCTCATCCTGTGCAATGACGTGTATCTTTTTTGAAGTTTCCAAATTCACGATTCCCTTCGTTCCGTCAGCACCCATACCGGTCAGCACAACGCATACAATCTGAGCATAACTACTCGTCTTTAAAGATTCATACATATAATTTGCGCACGGCTTAACCCCCTCCCTCGGAGGTTCGTCTGTATAAGTGATGGTTGCCCTTCCGCCCTTGGTAGCTACATTCATGTGTTTTCCACCCATGGATATATATACCACACCGTTTTCCAGCACATCACCCTCTGCCGCTTCCTTGACTTTTATCTTGCTGAGTGAATCAAGCCTTTCAGCCAGTGACTGGGTAAATCCCTTCGGCATATGCTGGACAATCAGAACAGGCGCTGCAAGCTCTGCCGGCAATCTTGGCACAACACTCTGAAGAGCCTTTGGTCCTCCTGTCGAGCAGGCAAGCGCGACAATTTTCTGCCCTGCCACCGTAGGTTTTGTCTTTCTGACAATATTGACAAGCTTCTGCGTATTCTCCTCCTGTTTCTCCCTTGTCACGATTGGAGACACAGCAATGTTGGTCTGGCGGCTTGTAACAACCGCCTGGAGCGTGTCAAGGAACTTATCCTTAAACCCGCTGCTCTTCAGATAAACAATGTTGACTGGTTTCTCTATGAAATCAATCGCCCCAAGGTCAAGCGCTTCCATCGTAACTGCCGCACCATCCCTTGTATCCGTACTCGCCATCATGACACGCGCCCGGATTTTATCTCTCTGCAAGGCACGCAAAAGCTGAATCCCATTCATCTTGGGCATATTCACATCAAGGACAACGCCATCATACTGATTCTTTTTTAAGAGTTCATATGCTGCCTGACCGTCAAATGCCTGCTCCACTACCTGGAACCGTTCATCTGAATTTATTATATCACACATAACTCTTCTCATAAGTGCAGAATCATCAATTACAAGTATTTTTTTCTTTATTTTTGATGCATTTGAGTTAATTGTCATACTATTCAACGACCCTTCCCATTCTTTCTATTTTTTCTTTCTTCATCAAAGATATATTTAATAATCTCTTCCCGCGTCATCGTGTCAATAAATTCAAACTTTACACGGTTTTCATACTCGTTTTCCCTATTTTCTATCTCCCCTGAATAGACTACTTTCGCCGCCAGCAGGAATGACCTTTCTTTATCCACAATCGACAAATCGAAACTCATCAGGATAATGCTTCCCTCTTCAAATTTCTGTCTTGATACAAACCGGGTTCCACCGCCGCTGATATCCACAATAACGCCTCTCGCCATGTTTTCCTCTGAGACAATAAACGTAAGCCCTTTGGCAAAAGCATCCACCTCCTGCCTGCTCATCTCCCGCACCATCATATCCACGATGCAGTTAAATCTATAATATTCCCTGCGTTGATATTTGTGAAGGTTGCTGATGATCTCAACAACAAGAATATATGTACCATTTATTTTCTGCCTGTCAACAATTCTTACATCCGCCCTATACATACCACCATGCGAAAAAAAACACACATCATACTCACCGTCTACCGGAAGCAGGACAAGTTTTGTCTGCTCCATCGGCATAACCAGCTCCAGTCGTCCATCGTCCTGAATATCATATACGGAAGACTTATATGTCTTTACTCCCTCTGTACCATCAGGAAGCACCACACTGACTGTCGATTTCAATTCAATCTTATCTCCTGGTGATATAAATTTCTCTATCATAGACTCCTCCTGATTATATATTTCATTCACACCTTCGTACCGCCTGACATCATCCCATCTTCTTATTTCCTGCCACAATATGGGAAAAGAACGCCGCCATGCCTCTCTTTACAAGAGACTTGTCATACTCCTTATCCATAAGGATATACGCCATCCTCTCAAATGCAATTGACGACTTTGCGTTTGGACTCTGCATACTCACCGGCATCTGCTGCATCACCGCATCCTCAAGGCGAAAATCCTGTGGTATCGCACCAAGATAAGATGTCGGAAGCTTGAGGTATCTGTTGACTACCGTGTTCAGTTTGTTATACATAATCTCACCCTCGACTGCCCCTGATACCTTGTTTGCAATCACCATGATTTTCGAGTCCTCCCTGGAAAAGCGCGGATGCCGGTTCAGCGCCTTTAACAGGGAATAGGAATCCGTAATGGATGTCGGTTCTGGTGTCGCCACCACCAATATCTCACCGCTGGCAACCAGAAAGTCCAGCACTGCATCCGAAATTCCGGCACCTGTATCTATGATAATAATATCGGCAATCGCGTCCAGTTTTGCAAGATTCTGAACAATATAATTCAAATAATCGCGGCTTAAATTTGACAGCCCCGCTATTCCGGATCCCCCTGATATAAATCCTATGTCCATAGGTCCCCATGTTATGATATCCGTGATGTCCTTCCCCTGGTAAATCAGGTCACACAGATTATGCTTTGGAACAGTCCCAAACATAATCTCTATATTGGCAAGCCCAAAATCCGCATCTAAGATAATTACCCTTTTTCCCAATTTTTTAAACTGACATGCAAGGTTTATGGATGTATTTGACTTCCCTACCCCGCCCTTCCCACTTGTCACCGTTATCACCCGGGAAAGTGGTCTCGGAATAGGATTCATTTTTATAACAACGTTTCTTAATTGTTCTGCCTGATCCATACACTAACCTCCTATCAGCGCCTTCCTCCAAGCAACTGTTTCACAGTTGACTGTGGATTGAAATATTCAATATCGTCTGGTACATTCTGACCACATGTCACATAGGAAAGCGTCGCGCCCGTATAAAGCTTCAGATTGTAGATGTTTCCTAATGTGGCAGTTTCGTCCAGTTTTGTAAAAATCAACTTGTAATCAGTAATTTCTTTATATGTATCGGCAGTATTCATCAAATCCCTGTACTTTGTGGAAGCTGACAGCACAAGAAACACTTCCTTATCCGCTGTCGTGTCCACAGAGCTTATTAAGTCACCCATGCTCTCACACTGTGCCTCATTGTTGGGCGAATGCCCCGTTGTATCTACCAATATATAGTCATACTCCTTAAAATCCTCGACAGATGCCGCAATTTCATTTGCGGTATACACCACCCGGAAAGGAACCTCAAGAATATTTGCATATGTCCGCAACTGCTCCGCAGCGGCAATTCTGTATGTATCTGCCGTGAGCAGCGCCACCTTCTTCTTGTGCTCCACCCGGAAGGAGGATGCAATCTTGGCTATCGTTGTCGTCTTGCCAACGCCTGTTGGTCCCACAAAGAAAATGACCTTCGGACCATTTTCGCTTTCATCCATCACATAAGGCTTTCCGAGCTTCAATATCATCCTCTGGTAAATCTCAGAGAGCATAAAATCCATCGTGACATCCGGCTTACAGTTTCTGTCGATTTCCTCAAGCATCTCGTTTGCATAATTTTCATTGATTTCGTTGTCGACCATTTTATTGTACAACAATTTCAAAAAGCTTGACCGCTCCGTGTTCTCTTCCTTTTTGTCACTTTCTGCATTTTTTATCTCTTCAGGCTGCGACTTGCCCTCCTGCTGCGAGAGCTGTTTTTCAAGCAGGTTCTGGAGATTGTCCAGTTTTTCCTCCAGGCCGTTTCCCCGGAGATTTTCCTTTGTAGGCTCATTCGCCTTTGCGTCGGTCTTTCCCTTTTCTTTTCCCTCTGGCTTTTGCGGCGGAAAGGTTGCAAGCACGTCCGCGACCGCCTGTCCCACTGCCTTCGCCTCCATTGCGGTCTTTGCATCCGCTGTGGCATCCTCCTGCTTTTCCGGCTGCTTCATGGGGATGATTTTTCCCTGTGCCGCATTCTGGCTTAACGTGACCGCCACACCATCCTTTTGCGTCTCCTTTGCGGAAACCGCCCCATATTTTTCATTTTCTTCTTCCTTGGCTACTGTCACCTCAATCTTTGTTCCCTTAAAAATGCCAAACACGCCTTTCGCCTTCACTGTCTTGACATTCATCTCGACAATTCCCTCGCCGAGCTCTTTCTTTGCATATTCCAGCGCTTCCTCTTTCGTTTTTCCCTGAAATTTCTTTATTATCATGCTGTCACCATTCCTACTGATTGTAATTCTACATTTGAATC